>ERZ791796.1391-NODE-1391-length-15241-cov-4.225142_pt1 | contig 15241 bp, 20 predicted proteins | sample MGYA00510311_ERZ791796 | MGnify/ENA primary metagenome ERZ791796 (study PRJEB30046, sample SAMN00792042) | human gut metagenome | study: EMG produced TPA metagenomics assembly of the A metagenome-wide association study of gut microbiota in type 2...
TGACCGAAATGATCGCGATCTGCGGCGAAGTGGGACCGGAGAAACTGGTGCTGCATCCCAGTTCCGAACCGATTGCGGACGGGGAGCGCGAGCAGCGTATCCGGAACAGCATCGCTTCGATCGGCATATTGCGCAGGGAGGCGGCGCGGATCGGCGCGCAGCTGTGCATCGAGGATCTGCCCCGCACGTGCCTCGGGCGGAACTCGGCCGAGCTGCTGCGCATCATCGCCCCTTATCCCGAGGTGAAAATCTGTTTCGACACGAACCACCTGCTTTCGGAGGACCTGCTGCACTTCGTCGAGGCGTGCGGCGACCGGATTGCGACCGTCCATGTCTCGGATTACGACATGGTCGATGAGCGTCACTGGCTTCCGGGCAAGGGTCGGATCGACTGGCCCGCGCTGTACGGGGCGCTGATGAAGGCCGGTTACAAGGGCGTCTTCATGTACGAACTGAAACGCGGCGAGGGATCGTTCGGCGAAATGGTCGCCATCTACGAAAAGCTGGCCTCCGACGCGGCGAAGCTGGAATAACGCCGCTCCCGAAGAGTGCGAAAAAAGAGGTTACGGCAATTCGTAACCTCTTTTTCTGTGGGCCCAGAGGGGCATGATCCCACGACCTTCGGATTATGAGTCGTAATTTGTCGATTTTTAGCTGTTTTTGGTAATTTCTATATTGTTTTGTAAATACTTGTATTTCAATGGTAAATATAGCTATTTTATTTCACTTGGTTTTTGTTGGTTTTGATTAAATCCGTATATTTGTGTCTAAATTGTGTGTCTAAAATCAAAATTTATACACAAAATGAACTACTCGAAAGACGGTGCGACGGTGGCCGCAATGTTCGATTCAGCCCATCCGAAAAAGTCCGGGAAGTGCTCCGTAAAAATCCGTGTTACCTACAATCGAGTGCGTCACTATTATCCGACCGGGAAAGATTTGATGCCGGCGGAGTGGGACGCCCTGCCAACAACAAAAGCCCGCGCACTCGTAGCGGTTCGCAAGGACATCGAAAGCAGCTACCAGATAGTGCGGACGGCTGTTGAGGACTTATTAATGCGCGGTATCTTTTCATTGGAAAATCTTAACAATCGGTTAAAACGCGCAAACGGCGATACGCTTAATATCGCCTTTGAGGGCAAAATCGCTGAAATGAAAGCGCAGGAGCGCATCGGGAATATGATGGCCTATCGGGTCGTTATGAAGGGGATAGAACGCTTTGCCGGGTCTCGTGTCCCTTTGTCGAGTGTTTCGGTGGATTGGATTCGTCGCTACGAAAAGTTCCTGCTTAACGAGGGTAAAAGCCGTACTACTGTCGGAATACATATGCGGCATATACGGGCAATACTCAACGACATGAAGCGGTGCGGAAAGATTTCAGAGGTACAATACCCATTCGGCCGGGGTAAATATGAGATACAAGCCGGAGAAGGGCGTAAATTGGCCCTCACGCTGGAGCAAATAGGGCAGATAGCCAACTATGAGGACGGAACCGAGGCAACGGCCAAATACCGGGATTATTGGCTGTTCCTCTACTTGTGTAACGGGATCAACGTTGCCGATTTCGTAAAGTTGAGGTATCGGGACATTGTGAATGGTGAAATATGCTTTGTGCGGCAAAAGACCGAACGCACGACCAAGATTCGCAAGGAAATCCGGGTCGTTGTTACGGAGCGGATGCAGGCGATCATCAACCGGTGGGGTAATCCCTCCCGGCCCGACAGCTTCATTTTTCCGATTCTCGACGGACAGGAGGATGCAATGCGGCGGAAGTGTAAAACGATGTATTTCACCCGTGCGATCAATAAGCGTATGAAGGAGGTGGGCGAACAGCTCGGGATCGGCAATATCTCGACCTATACGGCCCGGCATTCGTTCGCTACGGTGTTGAAGCGGGCAGGAGCGAATATCGCCTATATCTCGGAATCGCTGGGGCATCAGGACCTCAAAACAACGGAAAATTACCTGGCCAGCTTCGAACGGGAGGAACGGCAGAAGAATGCGGAATTATTAACGAAATTTTAGGGATATGGGTCGGTATAAATTTGATAAATTCTTAATGAGGTTTTCGAAAGATGCGCAAAATGCTATTATAAAAGACCTTGTAGAGTGTTGTGACATATGCGCGGACGACTACGACTGGAATATAATAGACATCCGCATAAAGAAAGCGGATAAAGAGCAACGGCATAGGTTTGCTGACACAATAGCAAAGCTAACGGAGTATGATAAAAACGAACTCGGGCCATCTTATGAATATCTCGCAAATGGAGAACGCGATATTTGTATAAGTGCAGCATATTTTGCTCGTATAACAGGACGAAATAGAAAAACCGTAACAGATTGGATTAATAAAGGATTTATTGTGACTGTTGCCAATTCAATGGGGTTGCGCCGATTGGGTCAGCCCAAATTTGATATAATGGTAAGAAAAACCATAGAAAGGCTGAAAGAAATGTAATTTTTTTGTGGGGCATTGTGCGTTTTTACTGGACAGCTTTTTTTATTTGTCTGTATTTGTCATTTTGTTGTGTAGTATAATTTGCGACATACTGGACAACTATTTTGCATAGCTTTTCACCTGTCCTCCAAATGGGTAGTATTTACGATCCAATTTAATTATTTGCTCCTTTGCACTATCAACGTTGAGCAATCCGCCCGATCAGCGGATATTGTAAAACAATCAATAGTGTCAAGGTATGAATGAACCTGTTATCGTCACCACTCCCGCACAACTGCAATCCATCATCAGCGATGCAGTAAACGCGATTCTTCCCAAACTCGCCGACTTCCGGCGCAAGAACGAGCCCGTCCAAACAGACGGCATGAACGTCGAAGATGCCGCTTTGTTCCTGACCGAACAAGGCATACCCACCACCCGGGCCACGCTCTACAATCAAGTCTACAAAAACACTATCCCTTACAGGAAGTTCGGACGCCGCACGGTATTCTCTAAAAAAGAACTTCTTGCGTGGATTGAATCGCGCACCGTCCATTCTGAAGACAGGCGGACCGCTGCCGCATTGCGTATTGCACAATCTGCTGAATCCAAAAAGTAATTGCGCAATGATCGAAAACAAGATCGCCGCCGATGCCCGTATCGAGCACACAGCGGCAACCCCGGCTATTCACGTTGACAAATATACGAACAATTCGCGGGGTTTCCATCAGAAGCGCGTCCTTTCTTTGCTCCAAAGGGGCGAGAAACTATCTGCCGCAGACATCACCGTTGCACTTCATGTATCAGATCCTCGCAGCCATATCCGGGACCTCCGGGCAAAAGGCATAGCAATATCCGACGAATGGGTAAAGGCCAGGCACGGCAGCCGATACAAACTGTATTACATTCGTAAAGGAGGCGCGCAATGAGTAGGCGGGACACGTACTATTTCCCACACGAATATAACGCCAAAGACGACCCGAAATGCGAGCGTCTTATTTCGGTAATGGGAATGGAGGGATACGGAATATTTTGGGCACTTTTAGAGGTGTTGCGAGTACAACCCGACTATACCTACCCATTGGTGAACATTCCCATCGTAGCGCATAAGTATTACACAACCCCGGAACAGGTGCGTCGAGTTGTATTCGATTTCGGGTTGTTTACGATTATTGAAGATAAAATATTCTTTTCCAATGGTTTAATAAATCGTATGCAAGTTTTAGACGAGCGTCGGCGCAAGCGTTCGGAAGCAGGGAAAAAAGGCATGAGATCACGATGGAATAACAACGACGATAACAATGTTATAACACCGCTATTACAACCTTATAACAGTAAAGTAAATAAAATAAAAGAAAGTAAAGATAGTAAAGGGGATTTTAAGGGGGAACCTGCGACCGCGGTAAGTCCCGACGCTGTCGCCCCAAGTAGCGCGGGCGAGCCGCGCAAAGTCGCAACCAAACGCGCGGCGTTTGTTGCTCCCTCGCTCGAAATGGTCAAAGATTATTTTTTGACTATCAAAGGAGCGAATACGGATTCGGAATGCTTTTACGACTATTTCACAGCCAACGGTTGGCGAACGGGTAAAAACCCGATAAAAGACTGGAAAGCCGCTGCGCGAAATTGGATGCGCCGCAAATCCGAATTCAGCAACACGACCCAAATTCAAACAAGCTATGAGACGAAACGAATCTATAAAGACCTATAACCGCCCGGCCCCTGTTGAAGGGCTGCCGGAATCGCCCGAGCTCGAAAAGGCTGTTTTGGGTGCCTTAATTCTCGAACCTGAACAACTGTCTGATGTTTCGGAGATCGTCGAAATTTCGGCATTCCATAATGCAAATAACGGCAAAATCTACGGCGTGATGCTCTCAATGCTGGAGCGTGGCGAAAAAATAGACCTTTGCACGCTCGCAGATCGTCCGGAACTCAAAGGCCGGGAGATGCTGCGATACCTCACGACTTTGACCAATGCAGTAGGTTCCGGCATTAACGTATTGGATCATGCCCGGAAACTCCGAGATACCGAGATACGTCGCCGTATGTGCCTTTTCGGTCACGAACTCGCAGCGCGTGCCGTATCGGACCCCGACGGGGTTATGGATTGGGCGGTGGCGGGAATTACAGCGATAGCCGACCGGGCAATACGGGCAGACGACATTGCCCCTCTGTCAGAGGTCGTGCGGGCCACCCTCGACGACCTGGAACGACGCCAACAGGCCCGACAGGTGGGCGAGTGCATCGGCATTCCTACGGGTTTACAACGGCTCGACGCGCTGACGGGCGGCTGGCGGGGTGGCCAGCTTGTAGTGTTGGCCGGCCGTCCTGGGACGGGTAAGAGCGCAACGATGTTGCATTTTGCCCGGACCGCCGCCATATCGGGTATTCCGGTGTGCGTGTTTTCCGCGGAAATGCCAAACACCCAGCTGGCCGGGCGAATGCTGGTAGGATGTTCGGGTATAGATTCGGGATCGTTCCGGACTGGGAATGTTGACAGTCAGGGGTGGACACGATTGGAACAAGCGGGTGCGGCACTTTCAGCAATGCCTGTTTACCTCAACGATAGAGGTAATATCACTATAGGGGCTATACATTCGCAATGCAAGGCGATGCACCGCCGGGGACGGTGCGGGATGGTCATTATTGATTACCTGCAACTGCTCGACACGACGTCCCGTAACGTTCAAAGCACCCGCGAGCGTGAGATCGCCGCTGCCAGCCGTTCGGCAAAGCTGCTCGCAAAGGAGCTCGACGCGCCCGTCATCCTGTTGTCGCAGTTGTCGCGCAAAGTTGAGGATAGGGCCGATAAGACGCCGTTACTGTCAGACTTGCGCGAATCTGGCGCCATCGAGCAGGACGCCGATATGGTGCTGTTTCTCGATCGTCCGGCGATGTATGGCGCGCAAACGATAAACTCGAATCGCTACGGATTAATTTCATCCGACGGGGTGGGGATCATGCACGTCGCCAAGAACCGCGAGGGGGCAACGGGGCGGATATACTTTCGCCACAACAAAAGTCTGACCCGAATAACCGACTACGACAGTCCCGCGACGGATGTAATCGGGGAGGCGGGGCCATTCTAAACCCTTTGCGATTTGGACGCATGAAAACATCCAAATGAAATAAGACCCACACAACGAAAGAAAATCGAAAATTCAGAAACAATATATGAATAAACAGATGTTTTACCCGCCATTGCGGGACGAGTTTACCAAATTCGGCGACAGATTCGAGAAAATCGCCCATAACAAGATCAACGGAATGTACTGCTACAAGCGCATGACCTCCGACGGGCTGACCTATTACGAGGTGTTCAAAGCCGCCAAAGCAAAAGACGAGAACGGTAACGCCTACGAACGCTATCCAAGCACAGCGCAATTCGGATTCGGTTCGGCTCTTTGCCTTCGGGGTGATGAACGACACACCGCTGACAAGATCGCCTTCTATATGGTAAACGGGTTCGAGGCGGGCAGATTTCGCGTGTGATATGACAAGATGAGGCGAAGAACAGGATAGACGGGTATAAATCCCGCCTATCCTCGAAAGCAAGGGCCGTAAACTGTTTCCCCGCACTTTGGTTCTCGACAAGCCAAAAGTACGAAAAAAAACGGGGAAGTGAGCAGAGTAAGACCGAAAGAAAAACGAAGGGGTGGCCAGCGGGACGACAGCACGCTGACAATAGGATTGAATAAGAAAGAACTTGTAGAGTTGCTGGAGCGTACCCGCCGTAAGTGCGAGGAGTACGAACGCAGACAGAGGTTCGCAATGAAAGATAAACTATTAAATATTAAAATGTTATGAAAAAAGAAACCAAAATCTACACGGAGTATTGCATCCGGAATCAAATCGCTGCCGGAGGGTCTGACGATTGGCAAATTCGTTTAGGGAAATACGTCATATCATTGCAATACGTGGATTGCCCTGGCGATGGCTTCTTGGGCCGTCTTGCGTCTTTGGCGGGGCGTGTCCCGCAGCGTTTAGTCGCCGTTGTATATCAGAGAAATCGAGACGGTCAGATCAATGCTATCCGGCAAATATCGGTTCCGGCGAAGGGGGCCAGCATTACGACCGACAATGCGACGGTTTTGAAACTGTTCGGGCATGACGGACGGTTATGTGGTTTTGAGGTCTCCAAATCGAAAGGTCCTTATTTTTTGGGCGGTAGATGGGGGCGTATATCCGCCTCTCAGCCGCTCCTACCGGACGAGCAGAAGCGGGGAATAACCCGGGACACGGAGCGCTGGGTTAGTATAAAATAGATTGTTAATTATTTAATCCATATGAGGATATATGGCACAGGATTCCATTCACAAGATCATCACAATCGAGATCGAATACTCGAAACTTATCAAAGGCTGGGCAGAGGCGCAAAAGGTAATAGATGAGACCCGGCAGTCTATTAAGAACCTCAAGAAAGAGGATGCAGACTATTACGAGAAGATGGCCCAGTATAAAGCCGTAATTCGGGATAAGACCGATGCGCAGCGTCAATACATGAAGCAGATCAACGAACAGGTCAAGAAGGATGCGCAGCTTGATGGCTCCGTTAATAAACTCCGGAACGATATTTCGAAGTTGACGAAAGAGTATTATGCACTCTCCGAAGCTGACCGCAAATCGGCAAAAGGAATGAAGATGGCCGAACAAGTCCGCAATATGCAAACGGAGGTGAACAAGGCCGAGCAGGATTTGCTGAATTTCCGGTCCAATGTCGGCAATTATGCAAGTGCGCTTAGTCCGCTTTCTTTCCAGGTGCAACAAGTAGCCCGGGAACTCCCGTCGCTCACGATGTCCGCCCAGCAGTTTTTTCTGGCGATTTCCAACAACCTGCCGATGCTTGCCGATGAACTGAAGAGAGCTTCGGCCAATAATAAAGCGTTGCGAGCCGAGGGGAAAATGACGATCCCGGTGTTCCGGCAGGTTATTTCGTCCATCTTTTCCTGGCAGACGGCTTTGGTCGTGGGCATTACCCTGCTGACAGCCTACGGGAAAGAGATCGGGGCGTGGGTAAAGGGATTGTTTAGCGCAGGTGATGCGTTGTCGGATGTTGCTCAATATACGCAAGACCTCAACCGGGCCATTGAAAACAGCCGATCAGAGTTGAAGCGGGAGTTTGACGCCCTCCGTGAGGCAAAAAAGGGTACAGCCGAATATGCCGCCGCCCGCAAAGTCATAGAGGATAAATACGGGGACTATCTTTCTAACCAAAAGGAGGAGATACGGAATTTGGAGGACCAAAAGGCGGCTTATGACGCCCTTGCAGGCAGTATTACGGCGGCCGCTATTGCTAAGGGTTTGGAGGAATCCAATGCCAATGCCTCCGAAGAATACGGCGAGGCAATGGATAAAGCCTTCGAAGGCGTGCAGGATAAGTTTATTAAAAAATTCGGCCGGGAGGCCGGGATCGCTTATTTTACCGAGTTTCGTGCCGGGTTAAATAGTGAAATTCCGGAATTGAAAGAGCGTGCGCAGGAAATATACCGGATGTTCAATGAGAACATTACAAAAACTCGGACGACTATGGCCGGTAACCGTCCGGTCGTGAGTGAATATGTAGAGGTTTCCAATGAACTGGAAAGCACGCTGAATAAAGTGCGAGGTGCTACGGATCGGTATAACGAAACCCTTTCTGCAAACAAAATAGCGATGAAAACATTGATGGATATGTACAAGATCAGTGCAGATGACATCAATGCGCAAGGGGAGGCCATCAAGGATTTAATCAAGCGAAAGGAACAAGAACTTGCCGATATAAACAAGGAGATCGCAACCACGGAGGACGAAATCATTTCACGGAATAAAAGGGCCGAAGCTGTTGAGAATGAGATCAAACGCTTAAAAGAACTTGGACGAACGAATGAGAAAGCGCAAGAGGCTGCTAATAAAATAGCACGACAAGCCGCCAAGACACAGCTCGATTTAGAGAAGCAATTATCAAAATCCATTCTTGAACTTAGACAAGCGAGCCTTGAAAAAGACCTGGAACTTTCCCGGCTTCGCTTTTCGTGGGAACGTCAGGAGTTGGAAAACAAACTCAAATACGACAAAACGCTGACTGCGGAATCCCGGGAGGCTATAAACCAGCTAATCCTGAATATGGAGGAACGCAGGTATAAGGAGGAATCCGAAATACGCCAGCGTTGGAGCGATAAGGAGTTCGAGGAAGAAGCCCGCAATGTGGAGAACAGGATCAAGATGCGGATCAAAGTCCAGGAAGAGATGGACAAACTATCTCTTGCGCAAGTAAAAAACAGGAACTATGCAGGATTGATCGGGGACGACAAGGATGCACGGATTAAAGCGCAGCAGGCCGTTGCAAATGAAGAATTGCGTATTGCTCAAAGTAAATATGACGCTATTTCACAAATGGATGAGGAGCAATGGAGTGCGCAATACGGTTCTATTCAAGCCTATGAGATGGCCCGACTGGATGCAGAAAACAATGTGCAAGATGCAATTAAGAAAACGACCGACCTGTCTATTGCCTCGCAAAATCAGGCAATAAAAGTGCAACTGGACGAACTGGCGGCCGCCTCCTCGTTAGTTGGGAGTCTAAGAGGTTTATTCGGGGCGTTGGGCGATGATCTTGAGGCATTCGCCATTGCAGAGCAGGCATTGGCCGTGGCGCAAATCATCATCGACGCTCAAAAAGCAACAATGGAAGCGATGGTTGCATCATTCCAACTCGGACCTATTGCGGGACCTATATGGTTTGCAACACAGAAAGGAATTATAACAGCGCAGGCGGCAATCGCATCGGCGACAACGCTTGCACAAGCCATCCCTTCGTTCTTCTCGGAAGGCGGCCTTGTCACGGGCCCGGGCACCGGAACTTCGGACAGCATCCCCGCAATGTTATCCAACGGCGAAGCTGTGATGACCGCCCAGGCTGTCAACGACTGGGGCGCAATGCTCTCGGCCATGAACGTGGCAAGCGGCGGAAACGCCATCCAAGTATCGAATCTTCCCCAGCGCAACGACGGAATGAAGGGGATGGAGCGCATGATGGAACGGGCCCTGATGAATATGCCGGCGCCCATTGTTTCGGTGGTTGACATCAACAAAGGGCAGAAGCGGGTCAAGGTTCAAAACAGCCTCGGAAAATTAGGTCGAAAAAAATACGAATAATAACATGAATACCCCTAATAAGAAAGTGGGCCGCCCTCGTGCATATACCCCCGAAGCCAAGTTCGAAGAGTATGTCGAATGGGTGAAAGCGAATCCAAGATACAGCAACAAGGCTTCAGCAGGGGAAATAATTCCCGTTCCAACACAGCGTCCCCTGACATTGGTGGGATTCTGCCAATTTGCGAAGATCAGCAGGCAAAATTTCTATGAATATGAGTCAAGGGAGGAATTTTCTGACATCCTTACGTGCGTGCGCGAGGCTATCGAGGCGGACCAGCTGGAGGGCGCATTATGTGGACAGTACGATTCGGGAATCGTTGCCCGGGTTCTGCATCTTGCCGACCGTCAGGATGTGACCACCAACGGCAAGGAGATAACGACCGCAACGCAGCCTATTTCCGTGGTCCTCGACCCCGAAGCGGCCAAGATCATCCAGTCCATCGGCAGGCGGACAGTAAAGGAATGACGGGGCACGCTGCGTGTGATGATGCACGCCACCGAATAACGACGAAATGACGAGAGCCGGGAATTACTCCGGCTCTCTTTGTCTTTTATCGAGCGTATTTGCGTTCTGGAATGCCTAAATTTCGACGATCTCCTAACGGGTGAAGCATATACCCTCCAAAGAGCAAGCGTCGCCAAATCGGCTATTTCTTTGTTGTCGGCTTGAACCCTATCGGCTGGGAGGGCTTGCGGGCTTGTGGCACTTTGATCGACAATGCTGCGATAGCCTGATAGATATTGTCGAGTTCCTGGCGCATATCCTCCGACAGATCGCTGACCGCTTCGGCATTGTCTGCATCAGCCCGCTCCAGTAGTGCCAGTTTTGCCCGAATTTCGGCCAATTCTGCCGTGATTTGGGTTGTGGTGGTAATGTAGTTGCGCATTGCTACAAAAGCCCGCATAATGGCCCTATTTACCCGTATAGCCGTCTCGCTACGCAGGACGCTCGAAAGCATTGCGACACCCATTTCCGTAAAAGCAAATGGCATATAGCGACGACCACCCCAATTTGAGGACGCATTTTGTGATGTTAGACTTGAGGTCGCAATTTGCGTCCTCAAAATTTCATATTCTTTTTCCGAGAGTACAAACATAAAATCGTCGCCCTCGAAACGCTCGATATTGCGCCTTACGGCCTCTTTCAGCCGCTTTGTCTCCACTTGGTAGAGTTCGGCCAGGTCGAAGTCCAGCATTACCCGCTGGCCTCGTATTTCGTAAATCTTGCTTTGGATGGGTTGCAGTTCCATAAGTCGGTATTGTTAAGATTTATCCCTCGTATCCTTCGTAATAGTACGACTGTTCGATTCCCTTGAAAATAACTTCCCGATCATCCGTGCGGTCGGTTAATGCCTGGCCGAGCAGGGCCCGTAATTCCAGATCATTGATCGGGCTGCGTTCCATAGCCTGCAAATACAAATCCTTATCCACCTTCCGCCAATCCACAACCTGCTGGAGGCGCTTTTTCAGCATCATGTCGAGCCAGATGCGAGTGGCCCGACCGTTGCCCTCCATGAACGGGTGTGCGATGTTCATTTCGACATATTTTGCGATGATCTCCTCGAAGGTCGTTTCCGGCATCTGCTCGATCACCGGGAGGATCGCACCCAGATAAAGGCAATTTGCAAAGCGAAAGCCCCCCTTTGCGATGTTCAGCGTCCGAATCTTTCCGGCAAAGTCATACAACCCACCGAACAGATAGCGGTGAATCTCACAAAGTCCGGCCACGGTTCCGACCTCTATACGGTCGATGTCCCCCGATTCGAAAAGGGCGTGCGCTTGTTTGAGGCTTTGGGCGTCTATTTGATAGGTTTTAGAATTCATATAGGACGGTTTTTTATTTCGTTTTCCAGTTCTTTCAGTTGTTCCATATCCTCACGGTCTGCCTCAATAGCTTCTTTGCGTTTGCGGCGTGCATTGAATTCTTCGTAAACCTGATAAGCGAATTTGTCTTTGTGCTCTTTACGGACCATTCCAGCGTTAGATAACAAGCGTTGGTCGTTGGAAAGCAGAATTTTATCGACGTTTTCACGCCAAAAATTCATTGTGAGGTCTTTTCGGTTTTTGGCTCTGAATTCAGCTGTTTCTAAGAAGATAACGACCAGTCGATTCAAAGAATCCAATTCGTCGTGTGTCAAATAATTTTTGGCAATAATGACATCTTGTTTGCGCACTACCGCCCCTTTCCAAGAAGTCAGCCCCATATTCGGAGCATCTGCATCGGCTCGTGTCATTACGATCTCCGCGGATGTCTGACCCGTTACAGCATACAATAGTTTGTTTTGGGTTTCGGCATAAAACATTTGCGTCGCTTTGTCTGTTTTGTCATAGTCATTACTCAGGGCAAACAGATCGCGCACCTTTTGATAAAATCGCTTTTCCGAGGCTCGAATATCGCGAATACGGGCGAGAAGTTCGTCGAAATGATCCGGGCGGCCGTCGGGATTTTTCAATCGCTCATCGTCAATTACGAACCCTTTACGCAGGTATTCGGCAAGGTTACGGTTTGCCCATTGGCGAAACTGCACGCCGCGGATAGATCGAACGCGAAACCCTACCGCTAAAATCATTTCCAATGAATAGAATTTAACTTGGTAGGGCTTGCCATCTGTGGCAGTTGTTAAGTAATTCTTAATAACTGAATCGGCGGTTAATTCTTTGTCTTTTAGTATGTTGTTTATGTGCTGGCTAATGTTGGGGACCGAGGTGGCAAAAAGTTCGGCCAACTGCATTTGATTGAGCCAGACCGATCCGTCGCGGGCCAGTAATGAAACACTACTTTTTCCGTCGGCTGAATTGTATAGTATCAATTCTTGTTCCATGATGCAGATGTTTGAGGTTATTCCCCTTTTTCTACTTTGATAAGTTTGCCGCAATGCGGGCAGGTGATTGTGTTCGTCGGTTGAGGGGCGAAAAGCTCCGGAACCGATACGCTGAGGGCTGCGGCGATCTTTCGCAATGTTGTAATAGTAGTATTTCCGTTAATTGCTTTTGATAGACCAACACGGGAAATACCTATTTTTTCGGCTAAATCGGTTTGTGTCATTCCCTTACTTTTGAGAATCTCCGCTATTCTGAAATCATTATCCATAATGTAAACATATTGTTTGATGCAACAAATATACAAATTAAACTTATTGTGTGCAAATTGTTTGCTATTGATAATAAAAAGTTGTCAAAATATTTGTGCTGTTGAATAATTATTGTTTACTTTGCATCATCAAACGACAACAAAATGTTTACAGCCATGAAAGCAATATATAACAAATCGAAGATCTTTCGCAACGCCTGGTATCTGAAAAAGGCCAACGCCTCGATGTCGTTCTCGGCCTGCCTGCGCAAGGCTTGGCGTAACGAGAAGCTGGCGGTCATGACAGCGATAATCGAAAACCGCCCGATGGAGGAGCCGAAACGCCCCGCCCTCGATCCGATCCCGCTGATAATCCCGGCCGACTACTACGGAGACAGCAGAACTTATTACGGAGACTAACGGCAACGATATGAACGAACAATTAACCCGGTCCGACATTCGGACAATGGCCCGCAAGGCGGCCGATTACATCACCTTCAACTGCGACGGTGTAAGCGAAGGTTTCGAAATTACCCACAAGGGGTACACGGTATTCGTTGACTATTCGGCCCGGTTGTGCAACGACGAGCTGAGCGAATTTACAGAAGTCCCCGCCGTATGGGACCAGTCGGGCCGGGAGTGTCCGGAGATCGCCGATGCCTTGCAATTAATGTTGAACTAACCGATTAAAACTATAAAATCATGACTATCGAAGATTTGAAAAACGTAAAATTAAGTCCGATGACCGCCGGATACCTGGCTATCTATATCAAATTATCGGACCTCTGCGGCGAGGCGGCGGAAGTTACCGAAATGGATTACGGCGGCTCGGCGGTCAATGAGGTGAACAGTGAATTTGACAGCGCATTAGGCAAAGCGCAAGACGAGGTAATGAAGTTGGCCGTGATGTCCATGACGGAAAATTTATGTACGTTGTCCAACAATACCGAACTATGATCTACGAACTGACATACGGCGGCTATCGGTTGGGGACATTCCCTACCGAGGCCGAGGCCGTCCGCCGGGCGGGGTATCTTCCGAAGGGGCGCTATACCGTCCGGGAATGGGAAAGGGACGGCGAATTTTCGACGTTCGACCCTTCGACGAACAAACACTATGACTTCAACAACTGACACTATGAAAAAGCAAGTATATGTATCCAAGCGCAGCGACCTGTCGCTGATCGGATCGGCTTTCGAGGCCGCAGGCTTCCGCTGTGTCCGCATCCGAACCGAATGCGAGGTAGAGCACCGAACCAAAGGCGGCGATTCACGCCGGCACGGGATGCTGGTTCTCGACGGCGATCGGGTGATTCTCGAAATCACCCGAAGCAAAAACACATTCGAGGGGCGCAGGTATCGCCGAGCAAGCCCACCCATAAGCCGAAAGGATTGTTAATGAAACTCACCCGATAAACAACTATTGCGTTATGAATATAGATCAAATTTTACGACGGGGCGATAAGATGGCGGCGGAAACAGCAGCAGTAATACGCCGAGGGGAAGAGCTTGTCGCCAAATTGGAAAGCGGAGATGTAAAACCGGAGGACCCGCAGGTAAAAGAAATATTGTTCCAACTTAAAGAGCGTGTGAGGATCAACGCCGATTTTAATACCGAGCTACGGCAGTTGGCCGAGGAGCACGAGAAAATAACAACCGAGCATTAAGGCTTCGTTATACCACTACTTGCCCCAGCCGTCAATCCGGGCGGCTGGGTTTGCTGTTGCTGGCCCTGCTGGCCTTTTGCCAAAACACCCAAAGGTTGTCCCAAGGTAAAACAAGCGCAAAACAAGCGTAAAACGGAAATACGTCAAGGTTACGCCAAGGGTAAAACGGGGTGGTTACGGGGAGGTATAATACTGCTCAACACAATTTTGTGTTGACGTTCAGAATCACAAAGTTACCCAGTCGAACAGAATCAACGGACGCAATTTTGCGTTGGTTGAGGGTTATCGGCCCGTTGGTCATTTTTAATTGATTGCGCCGTATTTATGTCGCTACGATGAATTTTGCGGCCTCCTTACGCGCGAGAGAGGTATCGGCGATCGGTAATTTTTTGGCGTATGTGCGCACGTGCGCGAGAAAAGCACGGCCTTTCGGACGACCTCAAACGAGTGTAAAATCGGAAAGTTGTGTGTAAATTGTGTGTAAATGAAAAAGAAATCAGTCATCTACTTGCGTGTAAATGGCTGATTTTCAAGTGGGCCCAGAGGGGCATGATCCCACGACCTTCGGATTATGAGTCCGCTGCTCTGACCAACTGAGCTATGGGCCCGGTCCTGCGCCCCGGGGGCGCTTTCGTGGCGCAAAGATAGAAAAAGTATTCAGATTGCGCAACCCCGAGGTGCTTCGGGTGCGAAAAAATTTGCACGCGGGCTTGTTTGTTGCGAATTAATTCGTACCTTTGTCGCGCTTAAGCATTAATTAAAAACAAAAACAACGAAATGAAAAAGGGTATTCATCCGGAGAATTATCGTTTGGTGGCGTTCAAGGACATGTCCAACGACGTCGTGTTTTTGTGTCGGTCCGCCGTTTCGACAAAAGAGACCATCGAAGTGAACGGCGAAACCTATCCCGTGTATAAGATGGAAATTTCCAACA
>ERZ791796.1406-NODE-1406-length-15129-cov-2.472270_pt1 | contig 15129 bp, 11 predicted proteins | sample MGYA00510311_ERZ791796 | MGnify/ENA primary metagenome ERZ791796 (study PRJEB30046, sample SAMN00792042) | human gut metagenome | study: EMG produced TPA metagenomics assembly of the A metagenome-wide association study of gut microbiota in type 2...
AATTAAGTTTCCAGTATGCCCGCATCATCAGCTATCCGGGCATGACAGACTTGAATCCAGCCATCCGCTGGAATTCCGAATATTCTTACTCGACGGGTAATCCGAATTTGAAACCGATGCTGGATAATGTATTCATTCTGCAAAGCACTTTCTTCGGATACACCCTTCATTCCTCTTACAAAACTCAACAAACCTACCTGACTGTGCCTCATGTAGAAGAGAATTCAAACATCATCGTAAACAGCCCCGAATCCGGAGGAAAGAACCGGACGTTAGGATTTTCCCTATCCGCTCCTTTTACTCCTTGCAACGGGTGGATGTTGTCGGTAAGCGGCAGTTATGTATGGTCTGAATATCAATATCAGAGTCAAAAAGTCATAAGCAACGGCTGGGGAGCAGAACTCTCCTCTATGAACAACCTGCCATGGGACATGAGTTTGATGGTAAATGTATTATTTTCATCCCCAGCCAAAGATGTGTATACGGAAAGCCAATTCCCATGTATGGTGATGGCTAATTTAAGCCGTCCGTTCCTCAACAACCGACTAAATGCCTCCCTAGGGTTCAACTATATGGGCAAAATGGATAGCAAGACCCGCACGGAAAGCTATTATTCACACAGCAAAGACTCCAAAGCTGATTTGAAGGTAACGCTAAGTCTACGCTACATGCTGAGATGGGGCAACAATAAACGAGTACGCGTTAAACAGGGAAGCGGTAATGAGGAATTAAAGAGATTAGGAAATTAAGAATATCAAAGCATAAACCGGGATGCCGAAAACGGGATATACAATAAAAAGCACTATTCCCATTTATGAGAATCGAAAAATATCCCATACATTTGCACTCCATAAAAGAACAAACAGTATGCACCGCATCCCTCGCGCTCTGAAAGAGTATATCGAAACAGAAATCATTCCCCGCTATGCAGGGTTCGACAAGGCACACAACCTAGACCATGCGCAAACAGTTATCAACGAAAGTATGGAAATTGCCGACCATTATCCCGAAGTGAACCGGAATATGGTGTATGCGACAGCAGCATATCATGATACGGGATTGGTAGAGGGACGCGAGTTTCATCATCTGGCATCCGGCAAAATAGTTGAGGCGGATGCGATGTTACGTCAATGGTTTACCGAAGAAGAAATTCGGCAGATGAAGGAAGCGGTGGAAGACCATCGAGCCTCATCCGACCATGAGCCGAGAAGTATTTATGGCCGAATTGTAGCCGAAGCGGACCGCATCATCAGTCCGGACACCACTTTGCGACGCACGGTGCAATATGGACTAAAGAATTATCCTGAACTGGATAAAGAAGGACAATACCGCCGTTTCTGTCAACACTTGCAAAACAAATATGCCGAAGGGGGTTATTTAAAGTTATGGATTCCGTTCTCCAAGAACGCAACCAAGTTACAGGAGCTACGCAAACTTATCGGCAACCCCGTCTTTTTACGGGAAACCTTTGAAAAGCTCTTCCGGGAAGAGATATAAGCTCCTATTGAAAGCCGGAACATATACACCTTTGAGCACTATGTGAACAGCCGGAAGCAGACAACTTTCAATAAAAACAAAAACATATATCAACATTTATTACCTGCACAGAAAACATTCGTTCTTCCCCCTCTTTTCCCTATTTACACAATGAACGTTCTTTCCAAGGATAACGAACGTTCATTTGTCCTTGAACGAACGTTCGTTTAGGGATAAATGAACGGGGCATAAAAAAGACCGTTCGAGAGCGGCTTTACAATTGTCCGCATTTTTCAGTTCCGACATCTTCGTCCTCCAAAGGAAAGAGGCTACCCCACTCTATGTTGAGGCAGCCTTCGTTTCACAAAAGAGAGAAAAAAACTACTTCGTGCGTGTTATCGTGTGTATCACTTTTCCGTTTTTGTCAATCATATACATGTTGAGCTGCTCCTTATTGACAGAAAAGATAGAGAATCCCGCCTCCGGACTGCAAAAGACCGTACCTTCTATCGGTTTTACTTTACGGCTCAACGAAGCTGAAGAATTAACTACATAGTCGATAGAGCTTCCGGGAACACGGATATGCTGAAAGTTGTGAATATGTCCGCAAGCGTAAATATCCACATTCTTATATTTACGGAGAATCGTATCGACACGTTTCTGCATATCACTGCGCTCACTGCTATCTTTCGGTGTTTCCGCATAGACAGGATGATGCCCTACTACAATGACCCAATCTTCTTTCGCCTCTTTCAGGGTATTGTCGAGCCAATCCAGTTGTTTCTGCATATCTTGCTTGCAGACATCGGGATACGTTTCCGAATCGTTGCGATACTTGTCAATAAGCGGAGCCGTATCTATCCATACAATGCGTGCCGTAACACCTTTATGCTCAAAAGTCTTGGTATAGTAACGGGCGGGCATGGTCCACCGGCGACTTACATTCGTGTAGTCCAGCACCGCCTGTGTATTGCCCCGGTATTCATGGTTTCCTAAAACAGGGAACCAGTCAATCATCAACTCAGGATGAGCATAAATCAATTCATAATTAGTCATCCACAAAGGGTCGTTAACGGAACGCACGCCTTCAAAATGATGCACGTCGCCTGCTGCTATCACACACTCCGGACCAACTTCTTCGGCCATCTTTCCCATCAACTCGGCTATCGGTTTCTGGTCATAATAACCATTCCGTCCCAAATCATTGGCCATATACAAAGTAATCTCGCCTTCTAATGCCTTCCATTCCGCGGCTGTCTGCGCAAAACCCGAAAGGGTTATAAAAGCCACTAAAGCTATAATGACATATCTACGTAAATTTCTCATTCTGTTTCTGCTTTAAATATATACTTAATAACGAATTCTTAATAATAAAGGAGTTTTCGCCTGCAAGTTTCATAAACTGAAAAACAAAACCTAACCAGAACAAACCTTTTTCTACGTACTTGTCTGCTAAAAACTCCTTTATCTACTTACACACTTTTATCTAATAACATCCATTAAAAAGTTACCTTTACTCCTGCATTCACGCGTGCTCCATAGAACTCAGCTTGCATGGTCCGATTTTTTGTGCCCTGATAGTAACGCAACGGCTGGTTCAGTAAATTGGTAGCCTCGGCATAAACGGTCGTCTTGAATCTCTTTCCGAAAGTGTAACTTGCATTCAAATCCAGATAGTTTACCGAATCGTAGTAACGGTCGAGTTCCGCACTCTTACCCATTTCGTCGATAAAACTGGAAGCATAGTTATAAGAAAGACGTACATTGATACCGTTCTTTTCAAAATAAAGTGAAGCATTAGCCGTATTCTCAGGAGAACCTACCATTTTTACTTTTTCGCCATCGGCCAGCACACGATGCTCGAACATGTGATTCTTTGTGCTGCTATGCGTGTAAGTATACGTTCCATAGAAACCGATACATTTTAAAGACGGAGCAATGAAACCGAAATCGCGTTGGTATGCAAGTTCCACGCCGAAGAGGTCGGCATCATAAGCATTAATGGGTTTCGTAATCGTGTATTCATCTCCTACAGATGCCGGTACTTCCGGTGATTCGCCTTTCCAAACTTCATCCACAATTACATCCCGTACGTCCTTATAGAATACTCCAAGGCTCACCAAACCGATACTCTTGAAATAGTATTCAGCGCTTAAGTCAAGGTTATAAGAGGTAGTCGGTTTCAAATTGGGGTTACCAATCGTAGCTTCTTTATCGGCAATAGTATAGTTTACACAAGGAATCAACGCCGAATATTTAGGACGTGAAAGTGTTTCTGTAAAAGAAGCACGCACTTTGAAATCATCGTTTACATTGTATTTAAACAACAGACTGGGCAACCAGTTGGTGTAACTGTTCTTCTTGTCACCGGTAGCCGTCAGCTTTTCATTTTCGTCCTCATCCACTTCCCAGTTCCATCCTCCGTATTTCAGATGAGTATTTTCCATACGCAAACCGGCAACCAAATCCATCTTTCTACCAATTTTCGTATCGAAGCGAACGTAAGCGCTACCGATATTTTCTCTGGCATGATAATTACCCGACGCATCTTCAAGAATCTCATCACCCTTCAGCTTACTGAAATCGATATCACCCAAGTAAGACTTGTTAATAAACGGAGTTCCGATAGGATATTGGTCGCCCGGCATATACCCGTCACGAACCTGCGGACTCATATTACCCTGCCAGTCGCCATCGAAAGCATCGGCATAATCAAAATTATGTGTTTCACGGTCTTTGGTCTTCGATACATATTTTCCGCCAAACCTAAACATATTTCTCAAATCGTTAGTCAACGGCAACGCAAAGTTCAAACGGAACTTCCATTCGTTTTCATAAATATTCTGGTTAGAGTTGGTCAACTCATCAATTTCCCAATCATCGGAAATAGCCGGAATAGGTTTAGTAGAACTCGGATACTTTCCACCTACATCTACAAAAGAATCACTGAAAGGTTCATCCAATGAAACGGCGAAATAACGTTCGTTCGGACGGTCTTCCGAAGCGCGCGAATAAGAAGCCGCCCAATCTCCTGTAAGAATACCGAAATGGTGCTCGCCATCTAATGTAAAGTCCATGGTTTGCTGACGTTCCAAGCGAGCATTCTTCGTGTCGCCGGCACCTCCTTTTGTTTGCAATACCACCGATTGTTTGGAAGCTTTGCTATCCAGTTTCTTATACGTCACGCGGTAACGGTTTTCCCAGTCGTTGCGACGGTTATAAATTCCTTTAAAAGCAATTTTATGATTCGGATTGAATTTATAATCCAATGCCAGCGAATAGCTTTGACGTTCACGGGTTACATAGTATTGGCGGACTTCACTTTTCGTGAGCACCACTTTATTATCATCATCCAAATCGTACTCAAACTCCACATCATCCGAGCCACCCGGAGCGTACTGGTACGAGCCGGAAAGCATTACTCCCAGTTTATCGTCAAAGAAACGTTCTCCATAAGTAAGACCTAAATTAAGTTGGGCTTTCTCGCTCACCCAGTTATATCCGCTACCAGCCGTAGCACTGAATGTACGCTTATACGGAGTACTCTTTGTTACCAGATTGATAGCGCCTCCAATTGCATCGCCATCCATATCCGAAGTTACCACCTTGCTCACCTCTATGGTCTGTATCATGTCGGCAGGAATCAAATCGAGCTGCACATTACGGGTATCTCCCTCAGCCGACGGCAAACGGTTTCCGTTAATCGTAACGGAAGTCAAATCGGCAGAAGTTCCGCGAACTTGTCCGAAACGAGCCTCACCTTGGTCGTACTGTACATTGATACCGTTGATACGTTTCAAAGCATCACCAATATTCGAATCCGGGAATTTACCAACTTGGTCGGCCGAAACCACATTCACAATTCCCATCTTATTCTTTTGGGAACTAAGGGCTTTTCGCTGTCCGGAGAAAGCACCTTTCACTTGTACTTCCTGCAACTGAACTCCCTCATTCATTATAATATCCTTTTCCAAGGTTTTTCCTTCCGGAACCGTAATTTTCATTTCTACAGGAGAATAACCGACATAAGTTACTTTCAATGTATAAGTTCCCGGGTCCAGGTTAGGCAATGCATAAAATCCGTTTACATCGCTAATCACTCCCGTACGCAAATTTTCAATATAAACAGAAGCACCCGGAAGAATCTGTTTCCCCGTATCTACAATGCGTCCCTTTACAGTTCCCTGTCTTAAATCATTTACTTTTTCTTCAGCATTCGCGCTATAGCCTATACACAAAAACATTAAAGCTATAGACAAGATTTTTGTTACGTGTTTCATAAAGTTATTATTGATAAATAAATTTTCGTTGCAAAAGTAGGGCTTACACATTACAAAAACATGTGACAAACTTTAAGAAGAGATGACATAAACATTACATAATTGTTACAAAAAAGAAGGGGTTATTAAGTGGAGAGTTTTTCTTTAATGGAAAGTTGAAAATGGAAAATTGAAAGTGAAAGACTTGTTAAGTGGAGAGTTTTTCCTTAATGGAAAATGGAAAATGGAAAGTTGAAAATTCATTTAATGGAGAATGGAAAATTAAAAATGGGATGGGATGAATGAGAAGTGAAATATTAAGAGCGAATATTCTCCAATCCCCATTAAAGAATTGCTTTTTATTCCTTATGCATTTCTTTCATTTTTCCATTAAAGAAGAACTCTCCACTCTCAACTCTCAATTCTCCACTCAACAAGGTTAGTTTTGTTCTTTCGCCAAATTGAACAGGAACTCTAAGCCGCCGGTAGAAGCAATGCGGGCCGAAATCGTTCCACCATGCAAGAAAACGGCGTTTTTAACGATAGCCAGTCCCAATCCGGTTCCTCCCAATTTACGGGAGCGTCCTTTATCTATCCGGTAAAAGCGCTCGAACAGATGGTCGAGATGTTCGGGAGCAACTCCTATTCCGTTGTCGGCAAAACTAAAATAATAGAACCGGTTATCTTCTTTTATACATTTCACGGTGATGGTAATACCCTGTCCGGCATAGGCTATGGCATTGTCTGTCAGATTACGGAAGATGGAATAAAGCAACAGACTACTGCCCGGTACAACTACATTGGCTTCCATCAAAATAAGGAAAGTGATGTTTTTCTCTGCCAATTGTAATGTAACATCCTTCCGGATATTATGCAGCAACTGAGAGATATTTACCTCTTCCATATCAAACGATTGGGAAGCCTCATCCATACGGGTTAACACGGAAATATCGCACAGCAGATTCGTTAAACGGTTACTCTGAGCATAACAACGCTCCAAAAATTGCTGTTGTTTCTCTTTCGCCATATCCGGATTATTCACTATGGTTTCAAGATAACCTTGAATACTGCTCACCGGTGTTTTCAGTTCGTGCGCTATATTTTGGGTCAACTGTCTTTTCAAACGCGTTTTATCTTCCTCGCTTTTCTTCAACTGTGCATACAGCCGGACAATATGATGGGAGATTTCACCTAATTCATTATTAGGGAAAGGTATCTGCACATTCTCCAAATCCTCGTTCCGTTCGGCTCTTTTAGCAAAACGCCTGAGCTGGGTAATATTCATTCCCAGTTTTCGGGTATACCGATAATAAATAAAGGTAAGAATAAAGGTCAGTCCTAATGTAAACCATATATAGCTCATATCCGCCGCCAAGCTATTGGCCAATGTTACATTATAAGGCAATGCTGTGCGGACAACATACCCCCATTTTTCAAAATAAGTAGCCGAATAGAAATAGTTACCTTGCAAAGTCTCCGAAGTGCGGATTATATCATATCCGCTTCCGTTCTTCAAAGCAGTTCTCACTTCCATTCTATTCTTATGATTCTGGATGTGGTCATAATCCTTGTCTTCACTATCGAACACAACCTTGCCATCCTCACGAATAAGGGTTACCCGTAAATCTTTAATATAGTGATGATGAAGAAAACTTTCTATCAACGAATCGTTCAACTCGTCGTAATCAGAGAAAGACTCCTCCATCTGGCGGTTATAGTCTTGCAATTTCGTATTCAGTAACTCTATCTTGTACGCTTTTTCACGATGATATTGGTAAGCCACGAAACAGATGACAAACAACAGAAAGAGCGACATGACGGAAAGAAAAAGCCGCTGACTAAACGATATGTTACAAGAATAAGGTGACATCTCTATTTGTATTCAAAACAATAACCATACCCCAAACGGGTAATAATATTCTGACCGTAATCGCCTATTTTCTTCCGTAAACGGGTAATGTTTACATCCACCGTACGGTCGAGCACATACACCTCGTCGTTCCATATTTTAGTCAGGATGTCTTCACGGGAGAACACACGGTTCGGATTCTTCAACAACAGACTCAATATTTCTAATTCCTTTTTCGTAAGGGAAACAGGCTCTCCCTCAATCGTTACTTTTTTACGGTTTACATCCAGCACAAGTCCTCTATAAGTAATCACCTCTATATGTTCTTCCATATTTTCGGAAGCCGTACGACGCAACACGGCCTTTACACGAGCCATCACTTCACGCAACGAAAAAGGCTTGGAGATATAATCATCAGCTCCCAAGTTGAACCCTGTCACCGTATCATTTTCCGTATCTTTAGCCGTAATAAAAATGATAGGTATGGAAGCCGTCTTTTTATCTTTCTTCAGCATATTAGCCATTTTGAATCCGGAAATCTCTCCCATCATCACATCAAGCAGCAACAGATGATAACAAGTAAGGTCCAGCTTTAAAGCTTCTTCCGCTGAATTTGCCGTATCAACCAGATAACCTTCATTTTCCAGATTGAACTTTAAGATTTCACACAAATCGTCTTCGTCGTCGACAACTAAAATACGGTAATCATTCATACTCTGTCTGTTTTTATCGTTACAAATCTACACTTCTTTTTTTTATTATTGCAAAGTTGGGGCTTTTTTATTACGATGCAATGTAAAACATATTACATTTATGTTACAGGCCACTTTAATTGAAAATGGAAAGTTGAAAATAAAGTCAATAGAGAGCATATTCAATGGAGGGTTAGTTGTTTGAAAATATCTTTAATGGAATTATGGAAAGCTTTTCACGCCGCAAACTTATTTCTTCCATTTTCAATTTTCAACTTTCCATTTTCAATTAACTAAATCTCTCCACTAAATAACTAAACCATTCCCCTCTCCAATTGTTGCCTTTGCATGCAATATATAAAAAAGGTACAGGAACATTGGAAGCAACTGATGGGACTTCGGAAATGGAGAATCCGAAAACTGAAACTCATCAATGCCCGGCTTTACTTCGTCAGCATCTTTGTAGGATTACTGACGGGATTAATTGCCGTTCCGTATCATTACCTGTTGCAAGGGCTCTTTTCTCTCCGGAAAGCATTCTTTGCCTCCTCTCCGAAATGGTATGAACATGTCATTCTCTTTGTTTTCCTTTGGGGACTTCTATTACTAGTGGCCTGCTTGGTGAAAAAGATGCCGTTCATTTCCGGAGGAGGCATACCTCAAACCAGAGGAGTAATAAACGGACGCATTACCTACCAACATCCCTTTAAAGAACTTTGGGCTAAATTTGCAGGAGGAATCATGGCTTTAAGCGCCGGACTGTCTTTAGGACGCGAAGGTCCTTCTGTACAAATAGGTTCGTACGTGGGGACGTTGGTCTCCAAATGGACCAATGTATTGCGGGGCGAGCGCAAACAGTTATTGGCGGCAGGAGCCGGCGCCGGACTTTCGGCAGCCTTTGCCGCTCCGCTTACCTCCTCGCTGCTTGTTATCGAATCCATAGAACGGTTCGACGCTCCCAAAACGGCTATTACTACCCTACTGGCGGGAGTGGTAGCCGGAGGCATTGCCGGGTGGATATTCCCGGTCTACGCATACGCACAAATTCATGCAACAGCTCCCGACCTCCCTTTTTGGGTATCGATGAAGTTTTTCCTTATCCTGTCAATCGTTGTATCCATCTTCGGAAAGTTCTATTCCATCCTTACCGACCTTTTTCAGAAATGGAACCAGCACATCCGTCTGTCCACCCCAACCCGTATGTTTTGTTTGGCAGGGATAGCTTACCTCATCTCCTTTTTCGAGATAGACCTGACCGGAGGCGGTGAAGCGTTTTTATTGAAACAATTTACCCTTCCTGCCTCGCCCCTGGTTTGGATAGGAACAATGTTGTTAATCCATCTGTTGTTCACGCAGTTATCTTTCACGTCCGGCCTACCGGGAGGAAACTTTATTCCGACCCTTGTAACCGGCGGATTATTCGGACAGCTCTTTGCACTTACTTTAATACATTACCAAATTATCTCGAACGAGCACATCAGTTACTTTATGCTTCTCGGCATGGCAGCCTTCCTGGTAGCCGTGGTACGCACTCCCCTGACCGCAATTGTACTGATTACCGAAATTACCGGGCATCTGGAAGTTTTCTACCCTTCCATCATAGTGGGAGGTCTCACCTACTATTTTACGGAACTGCTTCAAATTAAACCCGCCAATGTGGTACTTTATAACCGGATGATTCAAAATCCCCTCTTAGAAGAACAACCCCGCTACCACCTCTATGTAGAAGTTATGGATGGCTCTTATTTCGATGGAAAAGCTGTTGACACGCTGACTCTGCCCAATCGTTGCGAAATAAAGAGTATCCGGCGCGACCGGAAGACACTTCTTCCACAAGGAGAAACCCTTATCCCCGGCGACCAAGTGGAAATAGAAATGGATGTTCAGGACATCGAAAAGCTATACGAACCGCTTGTCAGCATGGCAAATATCTATTAAACACTCTATGATAACAACTTTTAATGAATAAATCTAATAAACTTTAACCAACACGAACTCTACTTACCTCAAATCTTAATAATTCTTCATTTTCAGCATATTCCCTTTTATTTTCTAAAATAATTTGTAGGTTTGTCACCCAAAACAGAATGACTTATGAAACTAAACGACTACATCAATCTTCATTCGGCTTATATGACTTACCCCGCTACCAAACCTCTTTTTCAAAAAAATGGCATTGCTTTTATTGATGATGTGAAGGAAATTCCGGAGATTAAGTTTCCGGCAAGATTCGACATCGCTATCTTCGCACTGGCATTAAAAGGAGAGGCTCGCTTGTCTATTAATTTAAAAGAATACACCATAAAGCCCAATGGTTTGATACTGATTGCTCCGAACAGCATCATCTTAAAACAAGAGAAGAGTGAGGACTTCGCCGCCATCTATATCGCAGTTTCATCAGAACTTATGAACAGTATGTCGGTTGGTATGCCCGGACAATTGAATGTCTTTCTGTACATACAGGAGCATCCCGTTACCTTGTTAAAAGAAGAGGAAGTGGCTTTATTGAAAGACTATTATTCTTTTGTAAGAAAACAGATTCAACTGGAAAACAAAACTTACATACGCGAAATTACGTATCATTTAGTTTCATCGCTGTTTTACGAAATATTGAATATCATAGACCGGTATCAACCCGATGTCCAGATTTCACAAAGCCGGCAGAAAGAGCTATTCGAACGTTTTCTACACTTATTAAAAGAGAATTATAAAGTAAACCGCTCTGTTACTTTCTATGCCGACAAATTATGCATAACTCCCAAATACTTGTCGGCCTTAAGCAAAGGCCTTACCCAACTGACAGCAAGCGAGTGGATTGACCGATGCGTTATCCTGGAAGCCAAAGGTCTGCTCAAAGGTTCAAGCAAACCCATTCAAGAGATATCGGACGAACTTAACTTCCCCAATCAATCTTTCTTCGGAAAATATTTCAAAAACCACACAGGCCTTTCTCCCAAAGATTTCCGGAATTCTTGACGCATATCAATAAATTAAACTTTTTTTCTTCTTTGCTTGAAAAGAGGAATAGGTTATTTCTGAAAAAGCATGTACTTTTGCAGCGTTTTTAGGTATTGGATAGTAAAAAGACGAAATTAAGAATCAAGTATGATACGTCAATGTTTTATTCTCTTTGGCTGCCTGGCCATTGGAGAATTAATTGTATACCTCACGGGGATAAAGCTTCCTGCAAGCATCATAGGCATGTTGTCGCTCACTCTGTTGCTCAAACTCAAGTGGATAAAATTAGAATGGGTACAGGGTCTGTCCGATTTTCTGGTAGCCAACCTTGGTTTTTTCTTCGTTCCTCCCGGCGTAGCCTTAATGCTTTACTTCGACATTATCTCGGCACAGTTCGTACCTATTATCGTAGCCACGGTAGTAAGCACCATCCTTGTGCTGGTAGTTACCGGTTGGGTTCATCAATTAATACGCAGACATCATGGAATATCTAGAAAATGAATTCTTTTTATTGGCCCTCACTTTCGGGCTTTTCTTTTTATCCAAACTCCTACAAAAGAGAACCGGACTGGTATTGCTGAATCCTATACTCATTACCATCGCCCTCTTAATTATTTTCCTAAAGGCTACAGGCATCAGTTACGAAACATATAACAAAGGCGGACATTTAATTGAATTTTGGCTGAAACCCGCAGTCGTGGCATTAGGTGTTCCGTTGTATTTGCAACTGGAATCCATCAAAAAGCAATTACTGCCCATACTTATCTCCCAATTAGTAGGCTGTATGGTGGGCATTGTTTCGGTTGTGCTCACTGCCCAACTGCTGGGAGCCTCCAAAGAAGTCATCGTCTCTTTAGCCGCCAAATCCGTTACCACTCCTATAGCCATGGAAGTAACCAAAGCCGTGGGAGGCATCCCCTCGCTTACAGCTGCAGTAGTGGTCTGTGTCGGATTATTCGGAGCTGTATTCGGATTTAAGGTACTAAGTCTCGGACGGGTAGAAAGCCCTATTGCACAAGGTCTTTCCATGGGAACCGCCTCTCATGCCGTGGGTACGTCTACCGCCATGGAACGCAGTCGCAAATACGGAGCTTTTGCCAGTTTAGGCCTCACCCTGAACGGTATCTTTACCGCCTTGTTCACTCCCAGCCTTTTAAAACTGTTGGGACTGATTTAAAATACAATAACTCTATCTTATAAAGGTAACACTTAGTTTACATTATCAAACAACACAATCCAAGAATATACAAAAAATATTTCCATAAAGATTATGAAAAAGATATTACAACCACCTCTAACTATCCTAAAGTGAAAATATATATCATTTTGTGGCTTTTGATTTTATGGATAACTTTGACTGCCGTTTATTCATATGCCAAATATTGGAAAAAGAAAGCATCCTCGGCTTTATTGTTATATGGCAAAAATGCTCGCCATCGTAAAGAACGGGAGAACGCCGCACAACAAGCATTAATGGCCGGGAATAGAGATGCAGCTAAATTATATGCACTAGCTTGCCCGGAGAAATTCGATAAAGAATTGCCGCTTATACCTTTTCATCGGAATAATATCAAGTGTGTGTTCGCTGATTATTATTATTCTAAGCGCCACCATGACTGGATTGCAGAAGACCAATGGAATTTTACCAGAACTGTATATCAGTTTAAAGAGGGAAAAGACAACTGTAGTCAATACTTCGTACAGGCTTTTAAAGTTCTGCATCCAGTTTACGAAACAACTCTCATGTTTATGCCATGCAGCACCGAAAAACGTTATTATGAACGCTTCTCCTCTTTAGCGCGTTTCTTTTATAAATCTCATGGAGTGCATTCAGGACTTAGTTATATCATCTTTACAGGTGAAAGAGAATGCAAACACAGAGCTCTAAAACGTGATGAAATAGATGAAAATTCAAATTATACCATCAGTAAATCCGTCAAAGGAAAGAAAGTAATTATAGTCGATGACCTATTAACCACAGGCCAAAGTCTATTCAGCTACGCAGAATGTTTAAAAGAATCAGGTGCAGAAGTTGTAGGAGCTATATTCTTGGCAAAAACTTTTTTACTCCCCTCGGACAAGAAAGTGAAATGGACTATATGGAAACAATATTTTCTGTCATAATTTAAGACGACATATTTTTCCCGTTTCTTCATCCGTACACTCATACAATGAATACATCGTCAATGCGTTCGCGTCCCCGCCCCCTTCCACCCAAAGAGCGGAAGGGAAACGGGTGAGGAATCTTCACGGTAGTTCTATTCCGCCCACACCGTGCCTTCAGTTATTATATCCCACGGAATGATGGTTCCCGTAGCCGTTACGCCGGTACGCGTGATTATCACATCGTAAGCGTAGTCGTTTCCGGACTCAAACTCCGGGTCATCCATTATCCAGGTGTAAACTTCACTATTGACATAAAACTCCACCGTCACAGACTTGGCTGCATACTTGGCAGGGACGATGATGGCATCGAAGGTGCCTTTGTAGCCGCTGGTGGTTTGGGCTTTGCGGGCGACAATATCGGTCACTGTTGTTGCCGTGCCGATGGCTCCGTCGCGAATGGCAAAAGTAGTGGCGGTGTTCATGCCTTTGATAGTGACTTTTGCAGTGTTGTCGAAATCGCTGATACCCGAACTGGGATCAAACTTACAATTCATTGTGAGCTTTGCAAGGCGATGGCTGAACGTCAATGGTATGGGAGCATTGAAGTTCTTGTTGTAGCCACTGCCGTTGCCGTTGGTGGCCTTAGCCCACATTACATCGAATTCGCGCTGTTTTGTTTGGTCGACGGTGCTGATGTCTATTTTGCTGTCCATGCCGAGCCCTTCCGTGGCGGTGTAGGGATAGTAGGCGATGAAATCTACATGATTGTCGGCGTCCAGAGGGAAGTAGATTTCGTGGCCTGAGACGGGCCGAAATTCAGTGCTGGAAGAGGTGGAAAACTTCTTGTTTCCGGCATACGTCGAGGCAACAGCCGTTTCCTTGTTCTTCACCATAAATACGCCGATGGCGTCGTCCTGATGCCAATTGGTGCCTGCCGCACGGGTTTGCGGCGTGGCCACTGCTTGCTCGCCGATGCCGGCAGAGAATTGTACAGCCCGCGGGCCGTCCGTCACGATGTCGTCATTTTGGTTACATGATGCCAACGCCAATACGCAGGCGGCGGCAATCGCTACTGATGATAGGGTCTTTTTTGGTTTCATAATTTATTCCCTTCTTTGATTAATTAATTAAACTATCTATTTCGATCTCTTGTTTTCTATTTTTCGTGCGGCAGGCTTACTCGTTGAAGAGGATTCGGAAGCCGTCCATAATACCGCCTCCATCGGGGGTTTTGTTATTGCGGCTGGCAGAACGGCAATTTCCTTCGTACATACCGTACGCTCCACCTCGCATCATACGGGTGCCAATCTCGGTAGGCTCAATGAAGGGATCCTCGACCGGGTCAGGACTATACTGTTTGGTCCAGCCGTCGAGACACCACTCAAAGACATTGCCGTGCATATCATATAGACCCCAAGCGTTAGCCTTCTTCGTGCCGACAGGGTGTGTCTGATCTTTTGAATTAATCGTGTACCAGCCGTAATCGCCCAATCCATGCTCCGCGTCATTCCCACCCGTGAAGGCTGTCGTGCTTCCGGCGCGGCAGGCGTATTCCCACTGCGCCTCGGTGGGCAGCGAGCCGCCCTGCCAATGGGCATACTCGTCGGCGCCATACCAGGTCACGTAGATGGCGGGATAGTCGGAGTAACCACTCTTCGGTACCCATTGATTGTTGTTCCACTCCACGCCCCACGGATATATTCTTCCATTGTATTTCGTGTTGCAATCCTTCACTAGCACCTGCCCGGGATGCTGGGCAGCAGAGTAGCTGTCGGCGGCGGGGCACTTC
>ERZ791796.1418-NODE-1418-length-14958-cov-3.105147_pt1 | contig 14958 bp, 5 predicted proteins | sample MGYA00510311_ERZ791796 | MGnify/ENA primary metagenome ERZ791796 (study PRJEB30046, sample SAMN00792042) | human gut metagenome | study: EMG produced TPA metagenomics assembly of the A metagenome-wide association study of gut microbiota in type 2...
GACATATAATCCTATGCCCAATCCGTTGGGAGTATTTTCTTTATTGTATTGGGGTTCCCGGTAGAATTTATTGAATACGGTTGCCTGGTATAACTGATTGATACCCGGTCCCGTATCTTTTATGAATACACTCAATTGCCCATCTATATATTCCAGTGCTACCGATACACTGCCTTGATCGGGGGTATACTTGATGGCGTTACTCAGCAAGTTATATAAAATCCTTTCAAATTTCACACTATCAATCCATATATGTATGGAGGGGATATTGGCTTGGTAAGATAGCTGGATCTTTTTAGAGCTTGCCAGATAATTGAATGCATTCACTATGATGCGGCAGAATGATACGATTTCTATGTTTCTATTGTTTATCTTTACTTCAGAGAATTCCACTCGCTTGAAGTCGAGGATTGTAGAAAATAGATCGGATAAGAATGCAGCATTCTTAGTGATGATGGATAGTCTTTCATACTGGATATCATCTTCTTTGGTTTCACGCAACATATCATTGGCAGGTGCCAGTATCAAAGATAAAGGTGTAATCAGGTCGTGCCCGAGACTTTCGAAGAAACTTTCCTTTTCCTTTAATAGTTCTTCTTTCTTCAATGTCTCCATCTCCTGTATCTTTTGTATGCTCTTTCTTCTGTAGTGTCTGATAATCATATATATTATGAGTGCGATGCTCAACAAGATAATCAGGCAGGAAATGGAATAGAACAAAGGTGTTTTCCACCAGGGTGGAGCGACAATAATACTCATGGACCAGCATGGTTTGGTGCCTGACTCTTCGTTATATTTCATAATTTCCAGAGTGTATGTACCTGGGTTGAGTTGTGAGAAGGTCAGAGGTACGGACATATCAAGATATTGCCAGCTGTCGGTAAAACCGATCATCCTGTATAGATATTTATTGCAGTAGTTGGCTTCCCCTATTTCAGTAAAGGACAGGGAGATCCATTTGGAGGCATAAGAGAGGGTGATGGAAGGAATATATTCGGTATTCTCTTTTAAAATCACCCGGTTGTTTATCGTGTCACCGACTTGTATCTTTTGGTGGTTGATCTCTAGATCGGTCAATATGAGTTTGGTTTTATCATATTGATGCAGTGCCTTTTCCACATCCATGGCCATGAGCTGTTCGGTATTGCTGAACAGGATATATTCTTTGTTTTCATAAGTTATTTTTTCAGCTGAAAGGATGGAAGAATTGCCCCAATAGCTGATATTCGGTTCGCAAATGCGTTGTTCATTGTTTATGTAGCAGAATATCTTTTCACCGATAAAGAACCATAGATTTTGGTTATCATCGAGCAACAATGACTTGATGGCCCCTTGTGGCAATGGGTATGTAGGGAATGCTGTAGAAACTTGCAGTGAATCATTGGATACTTCCATCTTCAACAGATTGTTTGATGTTCCTATCCACCAGCATTTATTACTCTTATCTTCTATGATAGAGTAGACAATCTCCTGGTCGATGATTTTATCTTTTAGAGTGACCTGGTCCGATGCATTGAAGATAGAGAGCCCATTATGCGAAGCTATGAACAATTGATTGTCACGATAAGGTATGATAGCGTTTATTCTGTCCCGACTGAAATAGTCATAATGGATATAATCTTTTATTTGTTGGTTCTTCTTGTCCAGATATACGGACATCAGACCGTTTTGTTTGGTGCCTATCCACACCTTATTATCTTTTATATAGAAAGTCGTAATCTTTTCTAATTCAGTGCTTGCCGTAAATTCTTTCCATTGAATTTCCTGCGAATTATTATTCTGGAAAGAATATAATAATCCTATGCCATCGTGTCCCACTAACGTAATATCCTTATTTTGCCCGATAGATAAGATATGGTCCTTGAATTTATCTCTGCTTTTGTAGTTTTCCTTTTCAGTCGAGGTACGCATATCGAAATGATACATGCCGTCTCCTAAAGTTCCCAACAATATTTTATCTTGTAAAAGGGCGATAGAAGTGATAGGAGAATGTGTTTTACGAATTGAGAGTAACTGATTGATTCCCCTGTCTGAGGAGGAGTATTTATAGAGTCCTTTTCCGTATGAACCTATCCAGATATTATCAAGACTATCTTTATAAATAGTATTGATAAAAGTAGTGCCCAGATGTTCTGTGCCGGGCAATGGATAAATACGTTCTTGTTCTTTATCATATACTTTTATTCCCTCTCCCCATGTGCCGATTAAAAGTTTATTTGCTTCTCCTTCTATGCGGTATATGGGGGTATTGCTGTTATAGAGATGGATGGTCCGGGCTTGTTCGGGTTGTTGACTCCATGTTAATCCATAGAGTGCATTATCCCATGAAGAGTAATATAGTGTATTTTCTTCTCCGGTGTCGTGTATTTGTGTGATGGTTTGGTTCTTGGGGGTAATGTTTGCCCATATTTGTTTTCGGGAATTGTACATCACAAGTCCTGTATAGGTGCTGATCCATATATATCCTTTAGGCTTTTCCACAAAACTGGAAACAATGGCTCCTGAATGGCTGCGTTCGGCAGTAAAACTGGTACGTTCTGTATTCTTGGGAGTTAATTTGCATATACCTTCTTCCCAGCTTCCCAGCCAGATGTTATGATCAGAGTCTTCGAATATGGAAACAATTCGGTTAGGGATGGGTTCGGAAACTTGTTCATTGAGGTGGGTGAACTGGTCGGTCCGCGGATTGTATATATCTACTCCTCCGGTTTTAAAGCCAATCCATAACAAGCCTTTGGAATCAAGGAACAAGGTTTCTATATTGTTATTCTTAAGACTGTTATTTGCTGATTTCCCCGATTTATAGACTTTAAACCGATGTCCGTCAAAACGGTTGAGTCCATCTTCTGTAGCAATCCACATATAATAGTCATTTTCACAGATGGAAGTGATTTCAGAACTTGATAACCCATCTGCTAAATCATAATGCAATAACTTCTGTGCTCCGGCAGTGGAAGCTAAAAAGAGTGCGAATATAAATAATAACTTTCTCATAATTTTAATGTTTAGGACAATGCATCATATATTGTTCGAGTAAATCCTCCATTTCTTTTGCAGGTAAAGACTCTATTAAACGGATATGCTTTCCTGTTCTTGTAGTTCTCCACGTATTATTACCTTCAGAGTCTACAGATATAACTCCCCGTTCACTGATATAATAAGGCGTATAGCCTTTTATAGCTACCCAAACGGTTGCCTGATCCCAACTCCATCTACCTTGTGGCTCTCCCTGCGACATGCATAGTAAAAACACATCTTTTATAGGGTGATTTTCTACAGGCATCCGGCTAACCCGGCGACCGGTTATTATGTTGTAGCCAATCTCGAATCCACAGAAGATAATGTCTGTAGGCCAATGGCTCACAACGAAAGAAGAGGAGGAAGCGTCACAATATATATTATATTCTCGTCCTTCGGGGAATACTCCTGCCATGGAAACCAACTGTTTAACCTTTCTGCGTACAAGTTCTACTCCTGTTTCCGGTGAAAATTCGTCTCCTTTTGATTGTAGCAGTTCTTTTAGGTTGGAGAAAGCTCCGATGGTGCAGATTGTGACACTATTATCTGGTTGCGTGCATAAAATAGATCGATATACCTTAACAGCATCGGGGGCATCTGATGATTTTGCTATTCGGTGGGTATATTTCTGAGGCAAAACTTCAGTCCATTTCTTGTTGTGCGGGCATTCCAATGTGACAGCACTTTCTCCTTTAGCAACACCAAGAGAAATATCAGGTCGTTTGAAGTATGTATTAATGATTTCAATGCAAGGAATTGTTAATTCGGACTTATTAGACGATATAGTAGCCAGTATATCTACATATCCACTGTCTGCTAATGCATGCATCACTGCCATGGCACCCACGTCATCGTAGTCAGGTCCCAAGTCCGTATCTAAAATCAATCGGACCTTATCAGCATTAGTTATATTTGAAAGGCTACATCCACAAAGGAGAAACAATAAGAAAGAGTATAAAATAAATCTTATTTTAGTCATAGCATACTGATTAAAATTCAATAATCAAAAGTAGGAAAAAATAAGCGATCCCCTTCTTTTTGAAGACGCTTAAAAATAAAAGAATCGTGCCGATTGATAACAAATTCCTGTTTTTGATAGTGGATACAGGAATTTGTTATTCTTTTGCGCTTTTCTGTTATCCTGTTTATAAAGAAACAGGGACTTTTGCATCAGTAACTTTTTAATTAAAAATATTATGAATAAACAACATGTTTTGCAAAGACGAATCATCTTCGGATTGTTATTCCTTGGTGGAGTAACTCTCTCTTATGCATCAACAGAAAAAGATCTCGGTTCTTCAACATCAGCCATTACACAACAGGCTGTAACAGTAAAAGGTTCTGTGAAGGATGCTGCCGGTGAAGCGATAATTGGAGCCTCTGTAGTAGTAGAAGGTACTACGAATGGTCTGATTACAGATGTAGACGGACATTTCTCTATTCAGGCATCAGTCGGACAAAATCTTGTAATTTCTTATATAGGTTATGAGACGCAAGTCATGAAAATAGTCCGGGCAAACCAACAAATTAATATTGTATTAAAAGAAAGCTCGGAATTGATCGATGAAGTTGTGGTTGTGGCCTATGGTACACAGAAAAAAGCCAATCTGACGGGAGCAGTATCTTCTGTAAAAGTCAATGATATTAAAGACATACCGGTATCCAATACTTCCAGTTTGCTGCAAGGACGAATGAGTGGCGTTACCGTGAGTTCTTTCTCTGCACAACCCGGTGCTGAGGGAGATGTGGAAATCCGTATCCGCGGTATAAACACTTTTGGTGACAGTAATCCTATGGTGTTGATTGATGGTGTGGAAGGAAGTTTAAATAGTGTATCTCCGAATGATATTGAAAATGTTTCGGTTTTGAAAGATGCAGCTTCCGCTTCTATATATGGTGTACGTGCAGCCAACGGTGTAGTCTTGGTAACAACGAAACGTGGACATACGGACCAAAAAACTTTATCTTATAGTGGATCTTACGGCATTCAGAAAGCTACGGTTCTACCTACCTATATTAATTCATGGGATTGGGCAACTCTTTATAATGAGCAGAATGAAGCTATGGGAGATGTAACTACGAATTTTACTCCCGAAATGATTCAGCAAATGAAAGATGGATCTAACCCTGATTTATTTGCTAATACTCGTTGGTCGGATAAAATATTCCGTTCTGCTCCTATACAGACACATCATTTGTCTATGTCGGGTGGAAATGCAACTTCTCATTATATGGGGTCGGTAGGATATATGGGACAGGATGGTATCATGGAAGGTACAAGTACTGACCGTTTTAATTTTCGTTTGAATGCTGACAGCAAATTCATTGATATAATCACTTTAGGACTGAATGTTTCTGGTAACCACGAAGAAGTAGAGGAGCCGACCATTGGTACTTACTATGTATTCGAACAGATGAAATGGCATTCCCGTCCTTCGGTGCCTTATAAATATAGTAATGGTGATTGGGGATTTGTAGATGGTAACGACAAAATGCAGGCCATTAAGAATCCGGCATATGCCACTACAATTACTTCAAAGAAGAAGTACAGTCGCTTTGATGGTAAGGCTTTCTTAGAAATTGAGCCAATTAAGAACCTATCTATAAAAACGAGTTTTGCTTATCAATATAACCAATGGAACAGTATTGCTGCTGAACCTGCTTATATCCCATTGGACTCGTATGGTAATCCTGTAGGAGGAAGTGGTAAAAATTATCTAACAGATGCTTATTATTCTGAAACTCAGTGGATCAATGAAAATCTTATAACTTATCATTTTGATGTGAGTGGACATGCATTCAACTTCTTATTGGGGCAATCCAATCAATATAATAATTTCCGTTCTACTACAGCAACAGGCGAGGATCTTCCAAGTGATAATATTTCTGTATTGAATGGTGCTTTAAGCACTTCTGCCAAAGGAGATGCTGCTGAAGCTGCCTTAAGATCTTTTTTTGGTCGTGTGAATTACAATTACAAAGATCGCTATCTGTTAGAGTTTAATCTTCGTCGTGATGAGTCTTCTAGAATCCCAAAGAAGAATCGTGTTGGTTATTTCCCTTCTGTGTCTGTGGGCTGGAATATTGCTCAAGAAGCCTTCATGGAAAAATATAACTTTATTAGTCAATTGAAATTGAGAGCTAGTTGGGGAGAATTGGGTAATCAGGAAATTGGTTACTATCCATTTGCACAATATATTGGTTTAGGTAATAATTATGTATGGGGAGATAATAAAACTCAAGGTGTAGCTATTTCCTCATTAGCGAACCCTGATATAAAATGGGAAACAACTGCTACTACGGATGTAGGTATAGATGCTGCTTTTCTGAATAATAAAATTACCCTTACTGCCGATTATTTTTATAAAAAAACCTCTGATATCTTGTTGCAATTGCCTATTCCTGGAATTGTAGGTATTTCTACGGAACCTTATGTTAATGCTGCATCAGTAAAAAATGAGGGCTGGGAGTTTGCTTTAGGTTATAATGATCAATGGGGAGATTGGACATTTGGTGCAAATGTTAATTTCAGTAAAGTGAAAAATGAGATTCTTGACTTACATGGTAAAGATTCTTGGATTACAGATTGGTCTATTAATTTGGAAGGACATCCTATCAATTCTTATTATGGCTATGTAGCTGATGGATTGTATCGTACACAAGAAGATGTGGATGAAGCCAATGAAAAGAATTCTGTTGGTGGCGGTGCCCTGAAGCTGGGTGATATTCGTTACAAGGATATTAGTGGCCCAGAAGGCAAACCGGATGGAGTGGTGGATACTAATGATCGTACAGTAATCGGTAATCCATTTCCTGATTTTACTTATGGTTTTGGTTTAAATGCTGCTTATAAAGGATTTGATTTTTCTGCTTTTTTTCAGGGAGTGGCTGGTGTAGATCGTGTCGTAATGGATTATCCTACTATTTCGGGTAATGTTACAACAGTATTTTTAGATCGTTACTCTGAGAGTGCTAATCCTAACGGAAATTTCCCACGTTTAGGTAATGGTGATTATAATAGTCAACCTTCTTCATTTTGGTTGAAAGATGCTTCTTACCTACGTTTAAAAAACATTGAATTGGGCTATTCTTTCAAGCAAGAATGGATTCGTAAAGCAAAACTGGAACGTCTGAGAATATATGTTTCTGCACAGAATATTCTGACTATTACTGGTATTGATGATTATGATCCAGAAAAGTATGGTACTGATACTCGTGGTCACGCTTATCCTAATGCCAAGACGTTCTCTGTAGGATTAAACATCACATTATAATTTAAAATAAAAGAATCATGAAAAAAATATATTATTCAGTTATTTTCTCATTGGCTTTCTCTCTTTTTTCTTGTTCAGACTTCTTGGACCGTGAATCTTTGTCAGAGTTGTCCAATGGTAATTTTTGGAATACAGAAGCTGATGCAACTAAGGCATTAGTCGGTTGTTATGATGCTTTGCAGAGTGAAGGCAGTTTGGGATTCTGTTGGCCGGGGGACAAGACTTGTAGTTTGCGCGAACTGGAATTTGCTACGGATAATGGTTATTTTGCTTGGATTCCGTGGGTTGGACCCGATGTTATTACTAATAACACCATGAGTCCTACGTCTGCTGTTACCAAAGCAGTATGGAATGCTTCTTACACAGGTATTGCGCGATGCAATAATGTTATTGAGAAAGTACCACAAATGTTGGAAGCTGGTAAAATAAGTGAGGAGGCTGGTACAAGGATTGTTTGTGAAGCCAAATTCATTAGAGCCTTGTTTTACAATCATCTGACTAGCTTATATCGCGATGTTCCCAAAGTTTTTAATGTGTTGACTACTGAAACAAGCCAAGTGCCTAAGTCGCCGAAATCAGAAATTATAGCTGATATAGTCAAAGATCTGAAAGATATTACTGCCGAGGGGATGTTACCTGTTACTGCTGATAGAGGACGCGCTACTAGAGGTGCTGCACTAGGTCTATTGACTCGTGTATACTTGTATAACGAAATGTATAAGGAGGCTGCAGATGCTGCTGCGCAGGTCATGAGTTTAGGCTATATAATAGATCCCAATTACAGTACGTTGTTTACAGAAGCTGGTGGTGCCAGCAAAGAAATAGTATTTGCCATTCGCTTTAAAAATACTGATCAACAAAATGGTGAAGGTGGTTTTTTAGCTTATAATTATGGTTATCCGATGGAGTGGCAGTTGCCTTATCCGAATTTGGCAAACGATTTTTATTGCAAAGATGGCAAACCCATTACTTCTTCGGAAATCTATGATCCGAATGATGATTCAACTCGCGATCCACGTTTGACATATACACTGATGACGAAGAATGGTGATACGTATGATGGTAAAGTTAGTGATGCATGGTGGTCCTGGAACAGTCCATTCCAATTGTTCATGCGTAAATATCAAAATCAACCTACTACATGGACTGCTGATAATCAGGATATGTATGTCATTCGCTATGCTGATGTGCTATTGATGCGCGCAGAAGCTTTGGCTAAGCAAAATACGGGTAAAGACGAAATAATGTCACTGGTGAACCAGGTGCGTCAGCGTGCCGATGTGATGATGCCGAAGGTGGAAGATGCTGAAGGTTCCAACCTCTCTTATGACCAATTGCTCGATGTGGTGAAACATGAAAGAAGGGTGGAGTTGGCTTTAGAAGGTACCCGCTATTTTGACCTTATGCGTTGGAAAGAAATGGATAGAGCATACGAAAGATGTCGGGCAGACGGTGGAGCAGGTTCTCATGTCTTTGATTCATCAAAGGGATATGTATGGCCTATTCCTCAATCAGAGCTAGATAATAATAGGGCTTTGGTTCAGGCACCAGAATGGGGTGGTAAATAATTGAAATAAATTCCAGAAAGAGGCTGGTCGGATGAAAATCTTGTCTGAAGGCCAGCCTTTGCTCTGCTAAATGTAATGATATGAGAAGTATATACAGCCTATTGCTTTTGTTAATAACGTTGGAATTGAGTAGTTGCAGTGAAAAGAAGCCCACCCCTCGAGAACAATCTTTCGATGAAGGGTGGTTGTTCCATCGTGGAGATATTATTGAAGGTGAGAGATCAGATTTAGACGATTCACAATGGCGTCTGGTGAATCTTCCCCACGATTGGAGTATTGAAAATATTCCCGGAACAAACTCTCCTTTTACTGCTGATGCTATCACTGAGGTTTCGGGAGGTTTTACTGTCGGTGGAACTGGCTGGTATAGGAAGCATTTCTATGTGGATACAGCTGAGAAAGGGAAATGTATAGTTGTTGCTTTCGATGGAATTTATATGAATGCAGATATTTGGGTGAATGATCGCCATGTAGCCAATCATGTTTATGGATATACTGCATTTGAGCTGGATATAACAGATTATGTGCGATTTGGAGAAAAAAACCTGATAGCTGTTCGCGTAAAGAATGAAGGTCTGAACTGCCGTTGGTATACAGGTTCGGGAATCTATAGGCATACTTCTTTGAAAATAACCAATCCGCTTCATTTTGAGACTTGGGGGACGTTTATCACCACACCTGTTGCCACAACCAATAAAGCAGAGGTACATGTACAGAGCGTTCTAGCAAATACAGAGAAAGTAACTGGAAAAGTGATTTTGGAAACACAGATTGTAGATAAGGAGAACCGTACTGTAGCTTGGAAGGAGCAACTGGTAACATTGGATAATCAAGAAAAAACAGAAATTAACCATATATTAGAAGTGACTTCTCCGCAATTATGGTCTACAGACAATCCTTACTTATATAAAGTTGTAAACCGTCTTCTGAAAGACAATAAGATAATAGATGAGGAATGTATTTCAATAGGTATACGAAATATTGCATTTAGTGCAGAGAATGGTTTCCATCTGAATGGTAAATCCATGAAATTAAAAGGTGGATGTATTCATCATGACAATGGCCCTTTGGGTGCAAAGGCTTTTGATCGGGCAGAGGAAAGGAAAATTGAATTATTGAAGGCGGCTGGTTTCAATGCGCTACGCTTGTCCCATAATCCTCCTTCAACTGCTTTGCTTAATGCCTGCGACCGTTTAGGTATGTTGGTGATAGATGAGGCTTTTGATATGTGGCGACAAGGTCATTACAAGGATGATTATGGACAGTATTTTGATAAGTTATGGAAAGAAGATCTGTATAGCATGGTTGCACGTGATAGAAATCACCCTTGTGTCATTATGTGGAGTATTGGTAATGAAATCAAAAACAAAGAAACTACTGAAGTAGTAGAGGTATGCAGGGAATTGACAGGTTTTGTGAAGGCACTTGATACAACTCGTCCTGTTACGGCGGGAGTCAACTCTATTGTTGATGCAACGGATGATTTTCTGGCTCCTCTGGATGTTTGTGGTTATAATTACTGTTTAAATCGTTATGAATTGGATGCCAAACGTCACCCGGACCGAATTATCTATGCCTCGGAATCCTACGCATCCCAGGCTTATGATTATTGGAAAGGGGTAGAAAATCATTCATGGGTGATCGGTGATTTTATCTGGACTGCTTTTGATTATATTGGTGAGGCAAGTATCGGCTGGTGTGGGTATCCGCTTGATAAACGTATTTTCCCTTGGAATCATGCTAATTGCGGCGATTTGAATCTTTCGGGCGAACGTCGTCCCCAATCCTATTTGCGCGAAACGTTATGGAGTGAGGCACCGGTATCCCATATTGTTGTGACGCCTCCTGTTCCCTCTTTCCCTTTGAATCCGGATAAGGCGGAGTGGAGTGTATGGGATTTTCCGGACGTTGTGGATCATTGGAATTTTCCGGGATATGAAGGAAAAAAGATGACAGTATCTGTATACTCCAATTGTGAACAGATTGAATTGTTCTTGAATGGAGAATCTTTAGGCAAACAAGAAAATACTGTCGATAAGAAAAATACGCTTGTTTGGGAAGTACCTTATGTTCATGGAATATTGAAAGCCGTGAGTTATAATAAAGGCAATGAGGTGGGCACTGCAGCATTGGAAAGTGCCGGTAAGGTTGAAAAAATCAGATTATCTGCAGACAGAACGGAAATCGTAGCTGATGGTAATGATCTAAGCTATATTACATTAGAATTGGTAGATAGTAAAGGCATTAGGAATCAGTTGGCTGAAGAATTGGTGGAATTTTTTATAGAAGGGGATGCTACGATTGAGGGAGTAGGTAATGCCAATCCTATGAGTGTAGAAGGTTTCGTTGCTAGTAGTCGGAAGACGTGGCGTGGAAGCAACCTGTTGGTGGTGCGTTCTGGTAAAACGTCTGGTAAAGTTATTGTAACAGCAAAAGTACAAGGACTTCCAGTGGCTAATATTATTATAAATCAGAGGAGTAAATAAAGACATCTACAATAGAAAAGTGGATATTGGCGGATAATGAAGAGTATCCCTAGATTCTATCAAAATCGGATAAAATTTACCTTTTATCTATCTTCTCTTTGTTATATATAAGGAGTAGGTCTAACGAAAATAGGAGATAATATGAAGTTGAAAGCATTAGTAAAACGATATGTATTTGTCATTGTAAACTCGTTGATTGTTACAGCATGCAGTCAGAGTATGGATTGTTCCGTACGAAAGATTAAGTTTGATCAGGGCTGGAAATTCCATCTCGGTCAAATAAAAGATGCAGCAAAAGAGTCTTGTGATGATTCGGAATGGCGAGTGTTAAATCTACCACATGACTGGAGCGCAGAACCTCTTCCCGATTCAGAAGGTTTATCAGTAGGACCCTTTTCTAAGGAAAGTATTGGAGGTTTTGCTACCGGACAAACCGTAGGTGGTGAAGGGTGGTATAGAAAATCATTTATTATTGACCGTAAAGATGCTCACAAGCTTCATTCCCTTTATTTTGAGGGAGTTTATGCGCAGTCCGAAGTGTGGGTGAATGGACAGAAAGTGAAATTCAATGCGTATGGATATTCATCCTTTAAATGTGATATCACTTCGTATTGCCATCCGGCAGGTGAAGTGAACACTATTGCTGTAAAGGTAACGAATGAGGGGAAAAATTCTCGTTGGTATGCCGGTTCAGGCATTTACCGGCATGTATGGTTAATTAAGACCGATCCTGTTCATTTGGATGAATGGGGAGTTGCTGTGCGTACTGTGAAAGTAACAGATGATGAGGCAATATTGGCAATAGAGGTAGATGTGCTGAATGAGAAAACTGAAAGTGCGGAAGCAAATATGGTGATTACTATTATTTCTCCTGATGGTGAGGAAGTAGGTGTGGAAGAGCAATCTGTGAATGTTGATGCAGCTGGTAAACAGACGATTGCTTTTTCTTTGCCGGTGAAACAGGCAAAGTTATGGTCGGTTGATACTCCGCATTTGTATAAAGCGAAGATTTTGCTTAGTTCCGGGCATGAGGTGTTGGATCAAATATCTATTCCTTTTGGTATCCGTACCATTTCTTTCAGTGCGAAAGAAGGATTTAAGTTGAATGATTTGTCTCTGAAACTGAAAGGTGGCTGTGTACATCATGATAATGGTTTGTTGGGAGCTGCTTCGTTGGATAGGGCGGAGATGCGTAAAATAGAATTGTTGAAGGCAAATGGATATAATGCAGTCAGATGTGCTCACAATCCTCCGGCAGAAGCTTTTCTCAGAGCTTGTGATGAGCAGGGTATGTTGGTAATTGATGAGGCTTTTGATCATTGGCAAAAAGAAAAGAATCCTCAGGACTATCATCGTTTCTTTGATGAATGGAACGAAAAAGATATTTCGGCAATGGTGTTAAGAGATCGGAATCATCCGTCTGTCATCATGTGGAGTATCGGAAATGAAATTCAGGAACGTTCGGATGATGCCGGTGTGGAGATTGCTGAAAGATTGAGGAATATAGTGAAGAAGTTGGATCCTTCGCGTCCGGTAACTGCTGCTATCAACGATTATTGGGATAATCCGCAACTGAAGTGGAAGGAAGATGCTGTAAAAGCCATGCAGCATCTGGATGTGGCAGGATACAACTATATGTGGTACGAATATGAGAATGATCATCAGCAAGATCCTTCACGTATTATATATGGTAGTGAGACTGTAGCTCAGGAAGCTGCTGTAAACTGGAATCTGGTGGAAAAGCATCCATATATCATTGGTGATTTTGTATGGACTGCCCTTGATTATTTAGGTGAATCGGGAATAGGTCATACACTGGAACTGAGTAAAGGCGAGAAAAATCCTCAGTTTATGGGGTGGCCCTGGTATAACGCATGGTGTGGAGATATTGATATCTGTGGAGAAAAGAAGCCACAATCTTATTACCGCGATATTGTTTGGAAGGAAAGGGAAATAACAATGGCTGTACAGCCTTTGCTGGCTGTCGGGAAAACAGAAGATGTGAGCTATTGGGGGTGGAAGAACGAATCTCTTAGTTGGAATTGGAAAGGGCTGGAAGGCAAACCTGTAAAAGTGAATGTTTATAGTCGTGCGCCTAAGGTAAGACTCTATCTTAATAATGAATTGCTGGGTGAGCAAGAAGTTTCAAAGAAAGATTATACGGCTACGTTTATAGTCAACTATCAGCCGGGTGAATTGAAAGCAGTGGCTATCTATGACAACAGCGAATCTTCATGTGCTATTTTAAGAACCACAGGTGCTCCGGTACAGATACGTTTAATCGCTGATCGCAAAGTGATTAAAGCGGATAGGGATGATCTGGCTTATGTCACTGTTGAATTGATTGATAAAGAGGGTAAGGTAGTACCTGATGCTGATATGAAAGTGACTTTGAGTGCTGTGGGAAATGGTATTATCAGGGGATCTGGGAATGCATGTCCTACAGATATGGAAAGTTTCCGTTCCTTATCACCTAAAACTTTTAAAGGTAAAGCAATGGCTATATTGCAACCGGATGGAAATGCAGGTGAGATAATCTTGAATGTTTCAGCAGAGGGGATGAAAGGGGCATCGGTTACAATTAAGACGGTGGATCGGATGTCGGCTAAGCAACAGGGAAAAGATATCGTAACTCCCGGCAGTATTTGGAAAGATACGGATGGAAATCCGATAAATGCACATGGGGGAGGTATTCTCTACCATGAAGGTACTTATTATTGGTATGGTGAATTTAAAGGTGATTCTACCTATCGCCTGGACTGGGTTAAAACCTGGGAGTGCTGGCGGGCTGAAGCTGGGGGGGTGGCTTGCTATTCATCCAAGAATCTGACAGACTGGAAATTTGAGGGTAAGGTTCTGCCTACGGTAGATGATGATCCGACTTCTGATCTTCACCCTTCGCAAGTGATAGAGCGCCCGAAGGTCATCTATAATGAGAAAACCGGTAAGTTTGTAATGTGGATGCATATTGAAAGTCCTGATTATGAAAAGGCACATGCTGGGGTAGCAATCAGTGACTCACCGACAGGAACCTTCACTTATTTGGGGTCTTTTAAACCGAATGGAGCAGATAGTCGTGATCAGACTATCTTCAAGGATGATGATGGAAAGGCTTATCATATTTGCTCCTCAGAATGGAACAGTACTTTGTATATCAGTTTGCTGACTGATGATTATACAAAACCTTCAGGAACTTATGTCCGGAGATTTATTGGACAATCTCGGGAAGCTCCTGCAGTCTTTAAACGAAACGGTCATTATTATATGCTCTCATCCGGTTGCACCGGTTGGGACCCGAATAAAGCCAAATGGGCCGTATCTGATTCAATGTTGGGAGTTTGGGAACTGAAAGATAACCCCTGTTTGGGGCGTGATGCCGATAAGACATTTTATGCCCAAAGTACTTATGTACTTCCCATTGAAGGGATGCAGGATCAATTTATTGCTATGTTTGACAGGTGGAATAAAACGGATTTAATAAATTCACGATATGTTTGGTTACCGGTTGAGTTCGATGGAGACAGACCACTTATTCGCTGGGCGGATCAGTGGAGTACTCAGACAATGGAAGCGGTTTATTAACCTAATGATAGAATACAAATGAAAAAAATA
>ERZ791796.1426-NODE-1426-length-14894-cov-11.193746_pt1 | contig 14894 bp, 8 predicted proteins | sample MGYA00510311_ERZ791796 | MGnify/ENA primary metagenome ERZ791796 (study PRJEB30046, sample SAMN00792042) | human gut metagenome | study: EMG produced TPA metagenomics assembly of the A metagenome-wide association study of gut microbiota in type 2...
GGACGAATAGGGATCCACTCATCTTCGCGCCCGGCACCGGTGTCGGTATAGCGCGGATCGATGATGATCATGCGGGCATTAGATTTCTGGCGTGCCTGTTCAAGATAGTAAGTCACCCCACCGCCACTCATTCGCGTTTCGCCAGGGTTATTACCAAACAGCACTACCAGCTTACTGTTTTCGATATCCGACGGGCTGTTGCCATCTGCCCAGCCGCCGTAGGTATAGTTCAAACCTTCCGCAATTTGCGCGGAGGAGTAGTCGCCGTAATGGTTCAGATAGCCGCCGCAGCAGTTCATCAGCCGCGCGACCAGGGTATTTCCCGGCGGCCAGGAGCGGGTCATGGTGCCGCCCAGCGTACCGGTGCCATAGTTCAGATAGATAGACTCGTTGCCGTACTCTTTGATCAGGCGCTGCATATTGGTCGCGATGATGTCGTAGGCTTCTTCCCAGCTAATGCGCTCGAATTTGCCTTCACCGCGCGCCCCGACTCGTTTCATCGGATATTTCAGGCGGTCCGGATTGTAGACACGGCGACGCATGGAACGCCCACGCAGACAGGCGCGAACCTGGTGCAGGCCGTCGTAATTGTCATCGCCGGTATTGTCCGTTTCGACATATTTGATTTCACCGTCCACGACGTGCATACGTAGCGGGCAGCGACTACCACAGTTAACTGTACAGGCGCTCCAGATAACCTTTTCGTCTGATTTTGTTGGAATGGCGCTATCGACAGCGTGCGCAATCCGACTAAAAGGTAATGTTAATGCGCTGCTGGCCATTGCCAGGCCGCCGATCGCTGTCGTTTTTACCAAACCACGGCGACTCACCTCAGCAGCCAATACCGCATCAGGGATTTTCGTTTTCATAATGGCTCACTCAAGCTTGCTCACGATTGATTCCAGTAACAAACCGTATTGTGTAATTATTTCTATAGCAGTTCGCTATATAGGCTTGTATACATCGAATAATTTGAAAATCAAAGAGATAGGTAGATTTTCACTCGAAAGTAGTATTACGTGTAAGTGAGGAGTAATTATTGTTCGGTATCAAAGGGAGACAAAAAAAGCGCCCGCAGGCGCTTTTTAGATTCAGAAAAATTGGGTATTAGCCAATATATTCCAGTCCGTTCATATACGGACGCAGAACTTCTGGTACTTCAATACGACCATCAGCCTGCTGATAGTTTTCCATAACCGCAACCAGCGTACGACCAACAGCCAGACCAGAACCGTTCAGGGTATGAACCAGACGGGTTTTCTTGTCCGACTTGCTGCGGCAACGTGCCTGCATACGACGTGCCTGGAAATCCCAAACGTTGGAGCAGGAAGAGATCTCACGGTAGGTGTTCTGTGCCGGGATCCATACTTCCAGGTCGTAAGTTTTGCAAGCGCCAAAGCCCATGTCGCCAGTGCAAAGGATGATTTTACGGTACGGCAGGCCCAGCAACTGCAGGACTTTTTCTGCATGACCAGTCATCTCTTCCAGCGCCGCCATTGAGTCTTCTGGGCGCACGATCTGCACCATTTCAACTTTGTCGAACTGGTGCATACGGATCAGACCACGGGTGTCACGACCATATGAACCGGCTTCAGAACGGAAGCATGGGGTGTGGGCGGTCATCTTAATTGGCAGATCATCTTCATCGATGATTTCACCGCGCACCAGGTTAGTCAGCGGAACTTCTGCCGTTGGGATCAGCGCATAGTTACTGGTGTCTGCTTCTTCTTCCAGCGGACGAGTATGGAACAGATCGCCAGCAAATTTCGGCAGCTGACCCGTACCGTACAGCGTGTCCTGGTTAACCAGGTACGGAACATAGTTCTCACTGTAGCCATGCTGTTCGGTATGCAGATCCAGCATAAACTGCGACAGTGCGCGGTGCATGCGAGCAATCTGCCCTTTCATTACCACAAAGCGGGAACCAGTCAGCTTAACTGCAGCTGCAAAGTCGAGGCCAGAGTGCATTTCACCCAGCGTCACGTGGTCACGAACTTCAAAGTCAAACTCACGCGGGGTACCCCAGCGGCTGACTTCAACGTTGTCATTTTCGTCTTTACCTACCGGCACTTCATCTGCAGGCAGGTTAGGGATGGTCAGCGCGATATCGCGAATTTCAGCCTGTAAAGCATCCAGCTCGGCTTTTGCTGCATCCAGCTCTTCGCCCAGTTTGTTCACTTCCAGACGTAAAGGCTCGATATCTTCCCCGCGCGCTTTCGCCTGGCCAATGGATTTCGATCGGGAGTTACGCTCCGCTTGCAGGTTTTCCGTTTTGACCTGCAATACTTTACGACGCTCTTCAAGAGCGCCCAGCTTATCTACATCCAGCTTAAAGCCCCGGCGTGCCAGTTTTTCAGCGACTGCGTCTGGCTCATTACGCAGCAGATTGGGATCGAGCATGCTTATCCTGTGCTTATCGAATTAAATGGGAGATGTGGCCACAGCCTGCGACCACAGGGATACAGTAACAACATTACCGCAACGATAACATTAACGGTAGCGTTTTATGGGGCTATTTTGATCCTGTTCAGCCAGCCAGGCGAGCTTTTCGCCAATCTTGCCTTCAAGGCCCCTGTTTGTCGGGAAATAATAGCGTGTTTGTGCTATTTCCGGCGGGAAGTAAACCTCACCGGCAGCATAAGCGTTTGCTTCATCATGAGCGTAACGATATTCCTGCCCGTAGCCCATTTCCTTCATTAATTTCGTCGGCGCATTACGCAAATGAACCGGCACGTCATAATCCGGGCGTTCGCGAGCATCGGCCAGCGCGGCTTTAAACGCAGTGTAGACAGCGTTGCTTTTTGGCGCGCAGGCCAGGTAAACAATCGCCTGAGCAATGGCGCGTTCACCTTCCGCCGGGCCAACGCGAGTAAAGCAATCCCAGGCCGCAATTGCCACCTGCATCGCCCGTGGATCGGCATTACCGACGTCTTCAGACGCAATCGCCAGACAGCGACGCGCGACATATAACGGATCGCCACCAGCGGTAATAATTCGCGCATACCAGTACAGCGCCGCATCGGGTGCGCTACCACGTACCGACTTATGCAGTGCGGAAATCAGATCGTAAAAGCGATCGCCTTTGTTATCAAAGCGGGCGCTACGTTCACCGGCGATTTCGGTCAGTAATTCAGGCTTCAGGACCCGCTTACCGCTATCATCGACTTCGGCCATATCCGCCATCATTTCCAGCGTATTTAACGCCCGGCGCGCGTCGCCATTCACCAGTTCAGCAATGGCGCGTCGTGTTTCATCTGGCAGAACAATATCCTGACCACCATAGCCACGGGTTTTGTCTTCCATCGCCTGAGTTAGTACTTGCTCAATATCCTCTGTACTCAGGGATTTCAACAGATAGACACGGGCACGGGAAAGCAGTGCCGAATTAAGCTCAAACGACGGGTTTTCAGTGGTTGCGCCAATAAAAGTGATGGTGCCGTCTTCAATATGTGGCAGAAATGCATCCTGCTGGCTTTTGTTGAAACGGTGAACTTCGTCAACAAAAAGAATAGTGCGGCGACCTGCATTGCGGTTTTGCCGGGCGCGCTCGATCGCCTCGCGAATCTCTTTCACGCCAGAGGTGACGGCAGAAATACGTTCCACATCAGCGTTCGCATAGCGGGCAATCACTTCAGCGAGAGTTGTTTTGCCGGTACCCGGCGGCCCCCAGAGGATCATAGAATGTAAATGCCCGGCTTCGATAGCGCGCGGCAACGGCTTCCCCGCAGCCAGCAAATGTTGCTGGCCGATATACTGTGCTAAATTTTCTGGCCGCATACGCGCGGCCAGAGGTTGAAAAGTATTATCCGAAAAATCGAGCGACAGATTGCTCACTCAGGTGCCTCTACTTACGTTGATCATCTACCGTGACGCCTTGCGGCGGGGTGAAGGTAAATTTCGCTGCATCCACAGCCCCATTTTGCTGGGATTTCAGTTGATAACTGCTGCGCTGATCGTCCTGCTCCACCGCGCTAAACTGATGGATTGTGCCATCACGTCCCACGTTAATGGTGAACTGCTTCAGATTGCCATTGCTGGCTTTCGGCGTCAGGACAAAGTCATCGCCATTCTGTTTGATATTGTACTGCTGCCAGTCGCTGGACTGGTTGCGGGCAATCAGCATAAACGGCGTATTACCGGTGGCATCTTTCAGCCAGGTTGCCGTAGCTTGCTCAACGAACGGGTTATAGAACCACAGTGTTTTACCGTCAGAAACCAGAATGCTTTCATCAGGTTGTGTCATATGCCAGTTGAATAAGTTTGGACGTTTCACCCACAGATCGCCCTGACCTTCCTGCACCGCCGCGCCGCTACCGTCAGTCACTTTTTGTGTGAAGCTGGCGTGGAAGCTGCTGACTTTATCCAGGCGGCTTTTCAGATCGCTTGCGGCATCAGCCCAAACGCTGCTTGCTACTAAGCTTGAGAGTAATGCACAGGTGATGGCAATTTTTTTCATCATTATTCCTCAAATTACGTCACTCCCGATCGGGAGTTCCCTCTACTCTCTATTCCAGGCTAATAATCAGCTTGAGGAAAGAAGAAAATACTGAATTTTCAGTTGATAGAGTGCCGGATGCGACGCTACCGCGCCTTATCCGGCAATGCATTAATTAGTCAAACGGCGGTGGGGCCAGCACTTCACGATTACCGTTGTGCCCCTGTTCGCTGACAATCCCCTGCGCTTCCATCTGTTCGATAATACGCGCTGCACGGTTATAACCAATGCGGAACTGACGCTGTACGCCAGAAATTGACGCTTTGCGTTTTTCAGTGACAAACTGCACCGCCTGATCGAACAACGGATCCAGTTCTTCAGCGCCATCGAAACCACCCGCACCACCTTCGCTTTCGCTGTCGGAGGTGATGCCATCAACATACTGTGGGCGACCACGCGCTTTCCAGTCCTGCACCACGGCATGAACTTCCTGATCGCGAACAAAAGCACCATGGACACGTACCGGCAACGTGGAGTTCGGCCCAGAGTAGAGCATATCCCCCATACCCAGCAGTGATTCCGCGCCAGCCTGATCAAGAATGGTACGTGAGTCAATCTTACTGGATACGGTAAAGGCGATACGGGTCGGAATATTCGCTTTAATCAGACCAGTAATAACATCAACCGATGGACGCTGAGTTGCCAGTACGAGGTGGATACCCGCGGCACGGGCTTTTTGCGCCAGACGTGCTATCAGCTCTTCCACTTTTTTACCTACCGTCATCATCAGGTCGGCAAATTCGTCAACCAACACCACAATGTATGGTTCTTTTTTCAGCACCGGATGCTGGGCATCCATACTGTCACCCGGCTTCCAGTACGGGTCTGGAATCGGACGCATCATGCGTTCGGCTTCAGCAATTTTTTCGTTATAACCCGCCAGATTACGCACACCCAGCGCAGACATCAGTTTATACCGACGCTCCATCTCGTTAACACACCAGCGCAGCGCGTTGGCGGCATCTTTCATATCAGTAACGACTTCCGTTAACAGATGCGGAATGCCTTCATAAACCGAAAGCTCCAGCATTTTCGGGTCGATCATGATGAAACGCACATCTTCTGGCTGTGCTTTATAAAGCATGCTCAGGATCATCGCGTTCACACCGACAGATTTACCGGAACCGGTAGTCCCCGCAACCAACAAGTGCGGCATTTTCGCCAGATCGGCAACCACCGGCTCACCGGCGATATCTTTACCCAGCACCACGGTTAATGGCGACGGATTATCGCGGAATTTGGCGTTATCCAAAACTTCGCGCAGATAAACGGTTTGTCGTTTTTTATTCGGTAACTCCAGACCTACATAGGGTTTGCCAGGAATAACTTCAACGACACGCACCGCCACCGTCGAAAGTGAACGGGCAAGGTCCCGTGACAAGTTAGAAATGCGCGCCGCTTTTACGCCCGGTGCCAGGTTCAATTCAAAGCGAGTGATAACCGGCCCCGGAGAGTAATTGACGACATCGGCTTTAATACGGAAATCAGCCAGACGCGCTTCCACCAGGCGAGCCATTTGTTCAAGCGCAAAGGTATCTACCGGCTCCACTTCGCTCGGCGGCGGTGTCAGCAAATCCAGAGAAGGCAGCGGCGTCGTCGGTTTATGCAACGGACGGCTGTCGCCATTACGCATCAACAGCGGATGAAGCAGGGTATCCTGCGGTTGTGGCGCAACTGGCTGTTGTGGCTGCTGATACTGCTGCTGCGGCGCAACCGGTTGTTGCGGCTGCTGATATTGCTGCTGTGGCGCAACCGGTTGTTGCGGCTGCTGATATTGTGGCTGCGGCGCAACCGGCTGTTGTGGCTGCTGATACTGCGGCTGCGGCGGAACTGGTTGTTGCGGCTGCTGATATTGCTGCTGCGGTGCAACCGGTTGTTGCGGCTGCTGTACAGGTTCAACAATTGGCGTAAACAACGGTTCGTGTGGACCATCATCCAGCAACGCTTTCATTGGCGAAAATTCAAAATCATCCAGCGAGAACGGATTCGCCCCAGCCGGTTGTTCGCCGGAATAACGTTGTTGTTGAGTTTGCGCAAACTGACGAGCCAGTTCAGCCTCTGCCGCAGCATCTGCATCTTCTGCGTTTACGGGCACATCATGTTGATACTGTTCGCCATAGCGTTGCTGCTGTGTCTGGGCGAACTGACGTGCCAGTTCATCCTGCTGCATCGCATCGATTTCATCATCGTTGTACTGATCGCCAGAATCGTACTGATTGCGCTGGGCTTCACGGGCTTTTTCTTCCGCCGCACGCTGTGAGGGCAGCTTAATACCGTAAGACGCCAGTTCACGACGAGTTGGCACGCGGATACGTTTCGGTCGTGGCAACTGCGGGCCAATCCCCTCTTTGACTTGCGGACGCGGTCCACCGCTATTTGCCAGACTGAAGACTGGCGCGGCAACGGTTGCGGCAGCCCCCGTCGCCAGTGTCGCTTTTTTCACGCCAGATGCCAGCGGGGAAACAGCGGCAGCGGCTTCTACTGGAGGTACTGCTGCAACAGAAGGTGCTTTCAGCGAAGATTTGATCGGTTCTGGTTCTTTAACCGGTTCTGGAATCGGTTGATACCAGGCCGCAAGTTGTTCACGTTCACGGGCTCGCTTCTCTTCCACTTCTTCAAAATAGTAAAGCGGCGGACGCGCGGGTTTTGTCTCTTCTACAACGGGTTCAGGCTCCACAACAGGCTGCTGTTCAACGGATTGCGGCTGTTGGTACAACGGCTCCTGAGCGGCTGGTTGCTGATAAGTTTGCTCAGTCTGGTATGTAGACTGTGGAGCAAAAGTGGATTGCTGCTCTTCGGCTTGCCAGGCGTTACCTGCCACCGGTTGTTCTGGCGCAGGGGCATAATACGGCTGTTGCGCAGGTTGTTCAGCTGCAGGTGCATAATACGGCTGCTGCGGCTGTACTGGTTGTTGCAGCGGCTCATTATATTGCACTGCAGGCTGCGCATATTGTGACTGCTGTGGGTAACCTTCCGGTGCAGGAGCAATAACCGGCTCTCCCGTTTGTGGACCCGGTACAGGCTGCCAGGCTACTGTAGGTTGCGCAGGTGGAACATCAACAGAGGCAACAGGCGGCGTCTGAGTCACAGGTTCAACCGGCGCAGCCCAGCTTTGTGTCGCCGTGGTAGCAGCAGCTGCTACAGCGACAGGTTCGGTAATTGGCGCACCGTTTAATAATGGATCGTATTCGTCATATTCTGGCTGCGTTGCACGATTGCCCGAAAATAGGACGTCGTCCGGGTCGGCAGCCACACCGCGTGCAGTGTAGGTAATCTCTTCGTCATCATCCATCCGCTTACCGGAGAACAACGCAGCGTCTGTTTGCCGCCCCATCGGATTAATGAATTTTTCCGCCAACCGTTTACGACGCGCTAGCGCGCCGCGAAGAATACGGGCACGGCGTGATTCATGCTGTTTGCCGTGATTTTCATCTTCATACTCTTCGTCGTCTTCATACTCATCTTCATCGACCCAGGTATCATCGCGACGGGTACGATTACTGGCGAAGGTGAGAATGTTTAAAATCCAGCCGCCGAGTTTTTCAGCAATGGTCACCCATGACCAACCGGTGAACAACGTCAGGCCCGCTGCCCAAACGCAGAGCAGCGCAATAGTTCCCCCGCTACTGTGTAGCAGTGGTTGTAGCGTAGTGCTTAGTAAGCTGCCAATGACGCCACCGGAGGCAAAATACCAGATATCGTCAGCGTTGATTGCCGCCAGACCACAGGAGGTAAGGATGAGCGCCAAAACGCCAATGATGCGTAGCGAAACGGCAAAATAATCAATGTATTCGTCGCTGGACTGATGACGCCAGGCAAACCAACAACCGCCGACAATAATGACGGGAATGGTGTAAGCCATCACGCCAAAAATAAAGAACAGCGTATCTGCCAACCACGCACCGGGCATCCCACCTAAATTATGGATAGGTTCATGCCAGGCCGTTTGCGACCAGCTGGGGTCCGAAGGGTTAAAGCTTAGTAAGGCAGCCATCAACCAGACGGCAAACAGGACAATAAGGATCAGCAACGCCTCCAGAAGGCGGCGGCCGCTACTTAACTTTGTCAATGTGACTTCTTTGTCTTCAGTGTATTCCTGGCTCAAGAAAGGCTCTCCAGGTTACAGGCTTTTCCTGCCCGATGCTAAAACGGACAACAGTACCAGGTTACCCCAGTACTGTTGCTGTATGGATTAACAGGAGTGTAATCAAAATACGCCGATTTTGCACCTGTTCCGTGTTAGCGCGTCTTAATAACCAGACGATTACTCTGCTTGACTTCTTCCATAACAACGTATGTCCGTGTGTCATTGACGCCAGGCAGACGCAGCAGGGTTTCCCCCAGCAACTTACGGTAGGCTGACATATCCGGCACGCGTGTTTTCAACAGGTAGTCGAAATCACCGGATACTAAATGACACTCCTGAATTTCTTCAAGTTTTTGTACAGCGGTATTGAATTGTTCAAACACATCCGGTGCGCCACGATTCAGAGTAATCTCAACGAATACCAGAAGTGATGCATCCAGATAATGGGGGTTAAGCAGCGCCGTATAGCCCTGAATAAACCCTTGTCTTTCCAGCCGACGCACACGCTCAAGGCACGGCGTTGGGGAAAGTCCCACACGTTTAGAAAGCTCGACGTTAGAAATACGCCCATCCTTTTGCAACTCATTAAGAATGTTACGATCGATACGGTCGAGATCTTTGCCAGGGCGCTTCTTGCTATCTACCATTATTATTGTCTCTCTGTATTCCTTCCCTACTCCTGTCTGACCCTGAAACATCACTGTTCAGAGTCGCTACCCGTCACGATAGACCGAAATCATGAAGATTCACGGCGCGCAATGCCTGGGTCTACGGTGAGAAGACCGTTGCCTTGTGGCAGCTATCGACATCACGAATGGCGTCTGTCCACGCCATACGTAGATTTCACTAGCACGGTAAACATGGTATTTACATGCATGGTTATGCGCATATAAGAATACTGTTTTTTTTCTTCCTCGAATGTTTTCGCAAAACACCAGGGGATTGTCAAAGCAAAACATCGATTTTTAGTACAACATGCCAGATATTCATTAACAGGGGCGTTTATTCATCATTTAATCGGCTTATAAAGCGGGAAATTTAAGTAGCAGAGGTGATAATGACGGGAGAATTTGACCTGCTTATCGATGCTGCCGATTGCACAAATTGTTAACAAAATCGTCATACTCTTTTTTTACGTCTGTAAATTCCCTACAATCCTGCCCATTGTCTGCCAACAACTATGGGGATCTCATGGGCACGACCAAACACAGTAAACTGCTTATCCTGGGTTCAGGCCCGGCGGGATACACCGCTGCTGTCTACGCGGCGCGCGCCAACCTGCAACCTGTGCTGATTACCGGCATGGAAAAAGGCGGCCAACTGACCACCACCACGGAAGTGGAAAACTGGCCTGGCGATCCAAACGATCTGACCGGTCCGTTATTAATGGAGCGCATGCACGAACATGCCACCAAGTTTGAAACTGAGATCATTTTTGATCATATCAACAAGGTGGATCTGCAAAACCGTCCGTTCCGTCTGAATGGCGATAACGGCGAATACACTTGCGACGCGCTGATTATTGCCACCGGAGCTTCTGCACGCTATCTCGGCCTGCCCTCTGAAGAAGCCTTTAAAGGCCGTGGGGTTTCTGCTTGTGCAACCTGCGACGGTTTCTTCTATCGCAACCAGAAAGTTGCGGTCATCGGCGGCGGCAATACCGCGGTTGAAGAGGCGCTGTATCTGTCTAACATCGCTTCGGAAGTGCATCTGATTCACCGCCGTGACGGTTTCCGCGCGGAAAAAATCCTCATTAAGCGCCTGATGGATAAAGTGGAGAACGGCAACATCATTCTGCACACCAACCGTACGCTGGAAGAAGTGACCGGCGATCAAATGGGTGTCACTGGCGTTCGTCTGCGCGATACGCAAAACAGCGATAACATCGAGTCACTCGACGTTGCCGGTCTGTTTGTTGCTATCGGTCACAGCCCGAATACTGCGATTTTCGAAGGGCAGCTGGAACTGGAAAACGGCTACATCAAAGTACAGTCGGGTATTCATGGTAATGCCACCCAGACCAGCATTCCTGGCGTCTTTGCCGCAGGCGACGTGATGGATCACATTTATCGCCAGGCCATTACTTCGGCCGGTACAGGCTGCATGGCAGCACTTGATGCGGAACGCTACCTCGATGGTTTAGCTGACGCAAAATAATTTTACAAATCAGTAACAAAAGTAAAGAAGGCGACACCATGCGACTATGGGTCGCCTTTATTTTTTCCCCGTTGTAACATTGCTCTGCAAATAATTCTGATAACTCACCTGCTAAGCGTGCAATGAATAAATCTCGTCAAAAAGAGTTAACCCGCTGGTTAAAACAGCAAAGCGTCATCTCCCAACGTTGGCTGAATATTTCTCGTCTGCTGGGCTTTGTAAGCGGCATATTGATCATTGCCCAGGCCTGGTTCATGGCGCGAATTCTGCAACATATGATTATGGAGAATATTCCCCGTGAAGCCCTGCTGCTTCCCTTTACGTTACTGGTTCTGACCTTTGTACTGCGCGCATGGGTGGTCTGGTTACGCGAACGGGTGGGTTATCACGCCGGGCAGCATATCCGCTTTGCCATCCGCCGTCAGGTTCTCGACCGTCTGCAACAAGCAGGGCCAGCGTGGATTCAGGGTAAACCTGCGGGGAGCTGGGCGACGCTGGTACTCGAGCAAATTGACGATATGCATGATTACTATGCACGCTATCTGCCGCAAATGGCGCTGGCAGTGTCGGTGCCGTTGCTGATTGTGGTGGCAATCTTCCCCTCTAACTGGGCTGCGGCGCTCATTCTGCTGGGCACTGCACCGTTAATTCCGTTGTTTATGGCGCTGGTTGGAATGGGGGCTGCCGATGCTAACCGACGTAACTTTCTCGCTCTTGCTCGCTTAAGTGGGCATTTCCTCGATCGCCTGCGCGGCATGGAAACATTGCGTATTTTTGGTCGTGGTGAAGCTGAAATTGAAAGTATTCGTTCTGCTTCGGAAGATTTCCGCCAACGGACAATGGAAGTGCTACGGCTGGCGTTTTTATCCTCCGGCATTCTCGAATTTTTTACCTCGCTGTCAATTGCTCTGGTGGCGGTCTACTTTGGTTTTTCCTATCTCGGCGAGCTGGATTTTGGTCACTACGATACCGGTGTGACGCTGGCTGCGGGTTTTCTGGCCCTGATCCTTGCGCCAGAGTTTTTCCAGCCATTGCGCGATCTCGGTACGTTTTATCATGCTAAAGCCCAGGCTGTTGGTGCAGCTGACAGTCTGAAAACGTTTATGGAAACCCCGCTCGCCCATCCGCAGCGCGGTGAGGCGGAATTAGCATCGACCGATCCGGTGACCATTGAGGCCGAGGATCTGTTTATCACGTCGCCGGAAGGTAAAACGCTGGCCGGACCGCTGAACTTTACTTTGCCAGCAGGCCAACGTGCGGTGTTGGTTGGTCGCAGCGGTTCAGGTAAAAGCTCACTGCTGAACGCGCTTTCTGGTTTTCTTTCATATCAGGGATCATTACGAATCAACGGGATAGAATTACGCGATTTATCACCAGAATCATGGCGTAAACATCTCTCCTGGGTTGGGCAAAACCCACAATTACCGGCAGCAACATTGCGGGATAACGTACTACTGGCGCGACCTGATGCCAGCGAACAAGAATTACAAGCAGCGCTGGATAACGCCTGGGTCAGCGAGTTTCTACCGCTCCTCCCACAAGGCGTTGATACGCCTGTTGGCGACCAGGCTGCCCGCCTTTCCGTGGGGCAGGCGCAGCGCGTGGCGGTGGCCCGTGCGTTACTAAATCCCTGTTCGCTATTACTGTTGGATGAACCCGCTGCCAGCCTTGATGCTCACAGTGAACAGCGCGTAATGGAGGCGCTGAATGCCGCCTCTCTGCGCCAGACAACGTTAATGGTCACCCACCAGTTAGAAGATCTTGCTGACTGGGATGTCATTTGGGTTATGCAGGATGGCCGGATTATTGAGCAAGGACGTTACGCGGAATTAAGTGTGGCTGGTGGCCCATTCGCCACATTACTGGCCCATCGTCAGGAGGAGATTTAAATGCGCGCTTTGCTACCCTATCTGGCACTGTATAAACGTCATAAATGGATGTTAAGTCTTGGTATCGTGCTGGCAATTGTCACGCTGCTCGCCAGTATCGGTCTGTTGACACTTTCCGGCTGGTTCCTCTCGGCCTCAGCGGTTGCGGGGGTTGCCGGACTGTACAGCTTCAACTATATGCTACCCGCTGCGGGCGTGCGTGGCGCAGCAATCACCCGTACTGCCGGGCGCTATTTTGAACGTCTGGTAAGTCACGACGCGACTTTCCGCGTGTTGCAGCATCTGCGCATTTACACCTTCAGCAAATTGCTGCCCCTCTCCCCTGCCGGACTGGCGCGCTATCGTCAGGGCGAATTGCTCAATCGCGTGGTGGCGGATGTTGATACGCTCGATCATCTTTACCTGCGCGTTATCTCGCCGCTGGTGGGCGCTTTTGTGGTGATTATGGTGGTGACAATCGGGTTAAGTTTCCTTGATTTCACCCTCGCCTTTACGCTGGGCGGCATTATGTTACTGACGCTTTTCCTGATGCCACCGCTGTTTTATCGTGCGGGAAAAAGCACCGGGCAAAATCTGACTCATCTTCGCGGACAGTATCGCCAACAACTGACGGCCTGGCTGCAAGGGCAAGCTGAGCTGACCATTTTTGGTGCCAGCGATCGTTATCGCACGCAACTAGAGAATACAGAAATTCAATGGCTGGAAGCGCAACGCCGTCAATCTGAACTGACCGCATTGTCGCAAGCGATAATGCTGCTCATTGGCGCGTTAGCGGTGATCCTGATGCTGTGGATGGCGTCTGGCGGCGTTGGCGGCAATGCTCAACCCGGCGCGTTAATTGCCCTGTTTGTCTTCTGCGCGTTAGCCGCGTTTGAAGCACTGGCACCAGTAACGGGTGCATTTCAGCATCTGGGGCAAGTCATTGCCTCTGCCGTACGTATCTCTGACTTAACGGATCAAAAACCGGAGGTCACCTTTCCTGATACCCAAACTCGTGTTGCCGATCGCGTTTCGCTGACGTTACGGGATGTTCAGTTCACTTATCCGGAGCAATCTCAACAGGCACTTAAAGGGATTTCTCTTCAGGTAAACGCCGGGGAACATATAGCGATTCTCGGGCGAACCGGATGCGGCAAATCAACACTGTTACAACTGCTGACCCGCGCTTGGGACCCGCAACAGGGCGAGATTTTGCTTAACGATAGCCCCATAGCCAGCCTGAATGAAGCGGCTCTACGACAGACCATCAGCGTTGTTCCTCAGCGAGTGCATCTGTTTAGCGCCACGCTGCGTGATAATCTGTTACTCGCCTCGCCTGGCAGTAGTGATGAGGCTCTGGCGGAGAGCTTGCGTCGCGTTGGCCTGGAGAAGCTGCTCGAGGATGCAGGTCTCAACAGTTGGTTAGGTGAAGGCGGACGCCAGCTCTCCGGTGGTGAACTGCGCCGTCTGGCTATCGCCCGTGCGCTGTTACATGATGCGCCACTGGTGTTGCTGGATGAACCTACCGAAGGCTTAGATGCCACAACCGAAAGCCAGATCCTTGAATTGCTTGCAGAAATGATGCGTGAGAAAACGGTGTTAATGGTCACCCATCGACTTCGCGGACTCTCTCGTTTCCAACAAATAATAGTGATGGACAACGGGCAAATTATTGAGCAAGGTACTCACGCAGAACTGCTTGCCAGACAGGGGCGTTATTACCAGTTCAAGCAGGGTTTGTAAGCTATTATTGAACGATCCGACTTGCGTGGAGTTTTGCGGTCATGCGCCTGGTTCAGCTTTCTCGCCATTCAATAGCCTTCCCTTCCCCGGAAGGCGCATTACGTGAGCCTAACGGCCTGCTGGCACTTGGGGGCGATCTTAGCCCTGCGCGCCTGTTAATGGCTTACCAGCGTGGTATTTTTCCGTGGTTTTCTCCAGGCGACCCCATCCTCTGGTGGTCGCCCGATCCCCGCGCGGTGCTATGGCCAGAATCACTGCATATCAGCCGTAGTATGAAGCGATTTCATAAACGCTCGCCCTATCGTGTCACGATGAATTACGCTTTTGGTCAGGTCATTGAAGGCTGTGCCAGCGATCGCGAAGAAGGAACCTGGATCACGCGTGGCGTGGTCGAAGCCTACCATCGCCTTCACGAACTCGGCCATGCCCACTCCATTGAAGTCTGGCGTGAAGATGAGCTTGTCGGCGGTATGTACGGCGTGGCCCAGGGAACGCTATTTTGTGGCGAGTCCATGTTCAGCCGGATGGAAAATGCGTCTAAAAC
>ERZ791796.1435-NODE-1435-length-14814-cov-3.199336_pt1 | contig 14814 bp, 9 predicted proteins | sample MGYA00510311_ERZ791796 | MGnify/ENA primary metagenome ERZ791796 (study PRJEB30046, sample SAMN00792042) | human gut metagenome | study: EMG produced TPA metagenomics assembly of the A metagenome-wide association study of gut microbiota in type 2...
ATATGTCCGGCACACAGACAGTCTCTGTGAAAATACCAGAAACGTGTGCAGAAATGAGGATGAAAATGGATATTGTATGTTTAGATTTAGAGGGAGTACTTGTACCGGAGATCTGGATTGCATTTGCAGAGGCAAGTGGGATTCCGGAGTTAAAGAGAACTACGAGAGATGAGCCGGATTATGATAAGCTTATGACATGGCGTCTGGGGATTCTTAAGGAGCATGGTCTTGGACTTAAGGAGATTCAGGATACTATTGCTAAGATTGATCCAATTCCAGGTGCTAAGGAATTCCTTGATGAATTAAGAAGCATAACACAGGTTATCATTATTTCAGATACATTTACACAGTTTGCTACTCCGCTTATGAAGAAGCTGGGCTGGCCAACTATTTTCTGTAATTCACTTGAGGTAGCTGACAATGGCGAGATTACAGGTTTCAAGATGCGTTGTGAGCAGTCAAAGCTTACAACAGTTAAGGCTTTACAGTCTATTGGTTATGATACTATTGCATCGGGAGACAGCCACAATGACTTAGGAATGATTAAAGCAAGCAAGGCAGGCTTCCTCTTTAAGAGTACAGAGCAGATTAAGGCTGATAATCCTGAATTAGAGGCATTTGATACATATGATGAGCTTTTAGCTGCTATTAAGAAGGCACTTTAAGATGCATCAAAGGTAAAAGGGGTTACTATGTTATTAGAAGAGATACTCAAGCAGGAACAGGAAAGATTCATTAAAGAGAATCTCCTTTCTGATGAAATGCTTGAGTTATTAAAAGAAAATATTATGCCGTTTAACACACTGATGGCTTATTACAGATGCGCCATTATGGAGGTTGAGACTAAGTTCAAGGTGCTTAATGAGGAGTTCTCATTACAGTATGACAGAAATCCTATTGAGAGTATCAAGAGCAGAATTAAGTCTATGGATGGCATATTTAAGAAGGCGAAGAAGAAAAATATTCCTATAACAATGGAAGGCATTGAGGAAGGTATAAGAGATATTGCGGGAGTAAGAGTAATATGCTCTTTCCCGGAAGATATCTATATGCTTGCGGACTGCCTGTTAAAGCAGGACGATGTAGTGCTTGTCGAGAGAAAGGATTATATCAAGAATCCTAAGCCAAGCGGTTACAGAAGTCTTCACCTTATAATTGAGATACCGATATTCCTTCAGAATGAAAAGAAGATGATGAAGGTTGAGGTTCAGCTCCGTACAATTGCCATGGATTTCTGGGCGAGCGTGGAGCATAAGGTCCGTTATAAGAAGAATATTCCAGATTCTGAAGCAGAACAGCTGGCTGCAGAATTGTCTTCATGTGCAGATCAGATTGCTGCAATGGATAACAAGATGGAAGAGATTCGCCGCAGAATTGCAGAAGCGGAGGAAAGAGAAGCTGAGAATAATCCGCCTAAGCAGCCACAGACTATCGGTGGCGTGATGCTTAAGAAGAGGCTGGAATCGGGGAAGTTTCCCTTTAAGAAGTAGGTAAAAATGGCTCCCCGGAGAGGGGGCTGGGGATGGCTGTATGGTTTAATTGAAAACGCGCTCCCGCTCGGGCGAAGACGCAGCGGGTACTAAGTTTGTGGGGATTTGCCGCCTTTCGGCGGCTCTCCCCACGCACTAAGTACCGGCGTCTTCACACGGTTTTCAATTAAACCACACAACCACACCCAGCCCACCAACCCGGGGAGTTTTTACCTGTCAGCGTTGGTCGCTTTGGCTCCCTCGCTTTTGTGGTGGGGTGAGATGCGTGGTTCAGCGTTGGTCGCATTGCTCCCTTGCTGGTGTGGTGGCGGGATTGAGCTATGGTCGTGTAGAGCAACTGTGTTTGTGATGGGGAGGATGTGACTGGGTTGGATAAAGGACTTTCTTGAAGGTTTAAGTGGAGTTTAGAGGCTGTAGGATTTTATAAAATGTGTAGCAATTTTCGCACACGATGTGCGAAAAAGGCGCATTCGAGCCATGGATGGCGAGTATGCGCCGGTTGCGGACGGTGACTGTAACGCGGATAAAATCCGTACAGCGTCTTAATGACACGTTCCACCTTTAAGAAAGTCCTTTATCCAACCCAGTCACACCTTGCTGGACATAAAAGAAGGAGGACATTATGAAGGTTATATCTATTGTTGATGATGATTATGGAATTATGTTTAATAACAGACGAGTTTCTAAGGACAGTGTTCTTAATGAGCATATTATTAAGATGCTTGATGGCGGGAAGTTATGGCTTTCTTTATATAGTAAGCAGCTTTTTGGTGATTATGAAAATATTGAGGTTAATCAGGAGTTTGGTTTTGCTGGAAAGGACGATTTCTGTTTTGTTGAGGACTCTGAGATTGTTTCTTATGAGGATATGGTGGATGAGGTTTACCTGTATAAATGGAACAGGAAGTATCCTTCTGATGTGAAGTTTCCTAAGGACATGCTTAATGATTTTAAGCTGGAGGGTTCTACTGATTTTGAGGGTAATTCTCATGAGAAAATTACTGAAGAAAGATATGTAAGAAAGAAATAAGGAAAAATACATGCGTAATATAAGGTTAGAAGTGCTAAGGAGAGTAACCGCATTTTTACTGGTGTTCTTTATTGTAGGAAGCGGATTTGGGTTAAGCGGATGCTCTTCTAAGAAGGATAATCAGGCTGGTACTGTGGGGAGTGCTGAGGTTCAGAGTACGGCTGTTGCAGATGATATGGCATCTTTAGTATATCAGGGTGAACCGTATGTTGTAATTAATGATAATAACCCAGCGTTTAATGATGCTGACTTCACGACTATATCATTTGAGAGTTACGGAGAACTGGATGAACTTGGAAGATGTACTACTGCATTTGCTAATATAGGTAAAGACATTATGCCTACTGAGAAACGTGGTGCAATTGGTGAAGTAAAACCTACGGGATGGCAGACGGCTAAGTATGATAATGTTGATGGCAAATATCTGTATAACCGGTGTCATCTGATTGGATATCAGCTTACTGGGGAGAATGCCAATGCAAAGAATCTGATTACAGGGACAAGATATCTTAATGTAGACGGTATGCTGCCTTTTGAAAATATGGTGGCAGACTACATAAAGGAAACTAATAATCATGTTCTGTACCGCGTAAAACCTGTATTTGCAGGTGATAATCTGGTTGCCAGTGGTGTACAGATGGAGGCTAAGTCAGTAGAGGATAATGGCGATGGAATTCTTTTTAATGTGTATTGTTTTAATGCTCAGCCGGGAATTGCTATCGATTACGCAACTGGTGACAGCCATCTGGACGATTCAATAGTTGCAGATGCTTCAAAGTCAACAACTGCAGCAGAAGCAAATGTGCAGACATATGTACTCAATACTAATACTAAGAAGTTTCACAAAGAATCCTGCAACAGTGCAAAGAGCATGGATGCTTCTAATAAAAGGATTTATACAGGAAGCAGGCAGGAGATTATTGATATGGGGTATGAGGCCTGTGGAGTTTGCAAGCCGTAAAATAGTTATTTGAATTGAATTAAATTTAATAATATGGTAAGATTCTGACAGAGAAACCAGACAATATAATAGTTAGCTTGTTTATACATGGAAAGGAATTTTTATGAGAAAAATCAAACTAATACTGTTATTTTGCGCTGTTTTTCTGTCAATTTTGTTATTAACAGGTGATAAAGACAGGGTACAGGCAGATGATGATGACAGTAATTTTACTAATTTAGTGGTATTTGCCAGATTTGCAGGTGAAACCGAGTTTATAGATGATGTATATGAAGGCAGTTCCGTCAGAAAAATAACAGATAATTCATATAATGCAGGTTCATATAGTGTAGGCGATTATTACAGATGTGTATCAGATAACAAATTAAGAATGAGAAGTGTATATCTATATGATAATGGCGGCTCAATTGTACTTTCACATCCTCGTGGGTATTATGCAGAGTACAGCGATATTAATACTATTGGTTATAAAGATGCTTCGGAGCGTGCAAGCAGAATGTATGAGCTTAGGCAGGAGTGGTCAGAAGCTGTTAATAATGCCATATCATCTGGTAATAAAATTTCTGATTATAATAATACTGTATACTATGACTATGGTGTGCTTGATAAAGATAACAATGGAACAATTGATTCAATTACAATTATTTATAAGAATAATGGGGCAGGTAATATATCAGTAAGCTGGTCATCACCATTGTGGAATTATACAGATTATGTTAATAATATTTCTGTTAATACCGGCAAAAAAACTATTAATAGTTACAAATATGTCCAGATAACCAATTCGTATTGTAAGCCTGATGGTGATACTAACGGATATTTATTTAAGGATGAGGATGACCAGGTATTTGTATCAATTGCAACAGCAGTACATGAAATGGGACATATTATGGGGCTGAAGGATTTATATAACTCAAAGAATGCGTCACCAGTGTATTTCATGTCAGTTATGGCAAAGCATATATCTCCAGTTCCACAGTTTATGTCTCTTAAGGAGAAAGAAGTATTAGGCTGGGCTGATGAGAATGATATTAAGACGATTTTGTCCGAAGGAGAATATAGTCTTAAAGCATTAGGAACTTCAGGTACGGATAATATTACAGGATATAAGATGGATATTCCGGAAAAGGGTAAGACATTGTATCTTGAGTACAGAAACTTTGAGGATAATGGCAACAAATATGATTCTCAGTATAAGCAGATGTTCAAGATTAATGGAAACAGAGTGGATAAAATTTCATTAAAATCCGGTCTGGTATGTTATCTTATAGACAGTGACACTAAGTTTCCAAGTAATATGTATTTTTCATCACCTAAATGGAATTATGAAGTTCTTGGTGGACAGTATAACACAAAGGCAGATGCAGCATTAGGAATAGGTGAAGATATATGGATTTACGGAGATATTTATATCAGAGTCAATTCAATCGTGAATAATATACTCACATTTGAAATAAAGGGTGGTATTCCAGAGCATATTCATAGTGGTGGAGAGGCAACATGCGTCAATCGTGCAGTGTGTGAAGTATGTCATGAGGAATATGGTGAATTAAATAAGGATAATCATAAGTTACAGCATGTAGAAGCTAAAGCAGCTACAGTGACTCAGGAAGGTAATATTGAATATTATTACTGCTCTTTATGTTTAAAATACTTTGCAGATTCAAATGCATCAAAGCAGATAGACAAAGATAGTGTTGTTACATCGAAACTGGCACCAGAAATAATTGCTGGTGATAAATGTATAATTGATAAGAATTCCGATAAGGCAATTACATTTAAGTCTAATGCAGCATTTTCAGATTTCGTAAAAGTAGAACTTGATGGCAGAGAGCTTGTAAAAGACAAGGATTATACGGTAAAAGCAGGAAGTATTATTGTAACACTTAATCCAGATTTAATAAAAAAATTATCGACGGGAGAGCATGTTATAGGTATTGCTTCATCGAGTGGAACAGCGAGTGCACATTTTACTGTTAAAGAACCGGAGACAGAGAGCATTAAAGAGACAGAAACAGAGAGTATTAAAGAATCCGAAACAGTGATGGAAAGTACTAAAGGAACAGAACTGGAGACAGAGAGTATTAAAGAATCTGAAACAGAGACCATAAGTCAGATAGAATCAGAAACAACAAGCCAGTATACATTTGATGAGAATGAAACAAATGCATCATCAATTAACACTGGGGACAGAAATCATGGGAAATTATGGCTTGTAATAGCAATTATTGCGTTAGCTGGATGTATTGCAGCAGCAGTTATGTATGTTGTTTCAAAGCGAAAGTAATAAAAACTGAATAGCAACTGATAATACAAAACAGGAGTAGGTCAATAGCTTAACTCCTGTTTTGTGTTATGAAATATAGTTGTTATTCAGTAAATGTTCCAACCAATTTAACAAGCATAGCAACGGTCATATCCATGCCTTCAACAGTAATATGTTCATAAGGACCGTGGTATGCGTGTCCTCCAGTTCCAAGGTTAGGGCATGGAAGTCCTTTGAAGCTTAACTGACAGCCGTCTGTTCCCCCTCGGATAGGAAGAATAAGCGGTGTTATATCAGCCAGTTCACAGGCTTTCTTTGCATTTTCAATAAGATTCATGCAGCCCGCAATGATTTCGGACATATTCTTATACTGGTCTTTAATGGTGAGCGTAACAGTTCCCCCACCCCATTTCTCATTCATATTCTTTTCTATCAGACGAAGTGTTGCCTTTTTTGCATCAAAGAGGTTCTTGTCGTGATCCCTTACAATATAATTAAGTGTTGCTTCACTTACATCTCCGGACATGCTGGTAAGATGGTAGAAGCCCTCATAATCTTCTGTTCCACGAGGCGTTTCCATGGCTGGAAGTGCGTTGTTAATCTCAATTGCAACAAGGCTTGCGTTAATCATTGTGTCTTTGGCAGAGCCAGGGTGTACATTAAATCCTTTAATGTGAAAATCTGCCTTGCAGGCATTGAAATTTTCATACTGAATTTCGCCTTCTGTGTCACCGTCAATTGTATAGGCGTATTTGGCACCAAATTGTTCTATGTTAAAATGCTCAGCTCCCCTGCCAATTTCTTCATCAGGTGTGAATGCCACACATATTGTTCCATGAGGTATATTGTTTTTCTGCAAATGTTCTATCATAGTCAGGATTTCAGCAATACCTGCTTTGTCATCAGCGCCAAGAACAGTGCTTCCGTCAGACGTGATAATTGTGCGTCCTTTAAGAGTACTAAGATGAGGGAAATCATGCACAGACAGAGTTATCCCGGCAGGAAGTGTAAGTGATTCACCATTGAAATTCTCTGTTATAACAGGTGTAATATCATGATTGCAATAATCGGACACAGTATCCATATGTGCAATAAATCCAATAGCAGGTACATTTTCATAACCGCTTGTTGCTGGAAGCTTACCATACAGGTAACACATATTATCAAGTACAATGTCCGATAAATTCAATCCTTCCATCTCATTTTCAAGAAATCTTGCTAACTCAAACTGGCATGCAGATGAGGGAGTTGTTTCACTGTTTTCGTCACTTGGTGTACGGAAAGTGACATATTTTAATAATCTTTCATATGCTTTCATGGTAATTCTCCATTCTGTGGATTGATATTCATATATTAACATATTCTGGTGGAAATATACGGATTATGCGCAAAAAATAAAAGATTATCAATATATAAAATAAACTCCATTCAATGGGACGGAGAAGAATATAAGGATAATGGTATACTTTGCAGAAATGCAGTTGCAAAAGGTAATAAGGTGGTAAATGATTATACATCTTTGTATGGAGGAGATGCATATCTTCCTGCCAATAATCTGGCTTATAAATATGTTGCTTAATTAATAATCACCCAGCAGTGGTTACATTTGGAGCATTAACAGTTCTGATAGTAATTTCCTGCGTGGTAGTATTTCTTGTATTCTTAAAAAGAAGACAGATGAATAAATACGAAAAGTATTAACATACAGACACCAGCACGTTAAGGTTAAATGTGCTGGTGTTTTCTATATCATATGTATTTATCATTCTTTGATGAGATGTTTACCAGTCCAAAAGACAGTGCAAAAAGTATAATAACGAAGGCCACGAAATATAGACCTCCCATTGTATTTTCCATGGAAGCTATAAAATCATATGAGCCATGTAATAGAACTGGTAACACAATGCTGAATATTCTGAATATCTTGGAGCTAAACATTTTTCCCCGATTATGCTGTTTTCTTGCGAGACCATAGAATACACCCATAAACACACCAAAACAGGCATGTCCTGGAATTGCTGTTATTGCTCTTACAATAGCAGTTGAAAAACCATATGATAAAACATAGTTGATATTTTCCCAAAGGGCAAATCCGAGAGAAACAAATACTGCATATACAACACCGTCATACTGGCAGTTAAATTCTGGATTATTCCATGTCCGTTTTTTTAAGAAGAAATACTTTGAGCTTTCTTCGGCTATGGCAACAATAACAAAATAAAGAATTATCTGATACAGCAATGTATTTTCGGGAACAAAGCATGATAAAATCCATTCCCCTATTTTTTCCTCAATTAAGGCAATAATGGTGGATAGAATTCCCGCAATAACTAGCTGTCTTAAAAGGTAGCCGCTTTCCTTTTCCATTCTGTCTGCTCTGTATACTTTAATCATAAGGAATACCGCAGGAATAACTGCCGCTAATATTAATATCCAGTTATACATCATTATAGGTTCCAATATAAAATAAAACATATATCTGCTTGCTCCTTATTGTGCTTTTTATTTCTATTTTATAATTATATATCTCATATATTCTGATAACAAGCTGCTTTATAATATATTAATAAATGGAAGTGCGAAATCATGGCAGTCGGTTAGATGCTATGAAAAACAGAAATATATTTCTTGCTGATGGCAAAAGTATGATTAAAATGTAAAGAAAGAATAAGGCAGGTACAAGGAGGAGCTGCATGATGATTATCATGTAATAAAAAGACTATTGATTGAAACAATGCATGCTTAAACTAAAAAGATATGCATCGTGCAGCATAAATAACATTAGATAAAATACAGGTATTGATTTAAGTTCTTACTTTGCGCATGATATCGAAACTTATAGAAATTAAGAAAAAACGGTATGAAATAATTCCAGAATATAAGCGAATCTATTCGCTAGATATAGCAATAGATTTAAAGACATTAGATTTTCATGATAGGAGTTATTTATTAACAGATGAGCAGATATTTTAGTATGACATGATATTTAAAAACGATAATATCCTTTTGTGAAGAAAGTTTCATAGAAGCTGAGCAAATTTTCAATAAAGTTGTGAAATTTGATTTTCATAATAGTTCATCTCCTTTCTTACAACGACATTGTATAACACGAAAAAGCATAATACATGCCAAAACAAAAAAATAAATAGACAAAAATTGCAAGATGGAGAGTGTATATTTGGATATAATAAGTCAATAGTCTATAAAAGGATATAAAGTTATTATTAAAAATTAAAACTATTTGGTAGACTATGCATATTACATCGGATAAAAACGATGAGTAAAGAAGATTGCATAAAAGCTAAGTAACTTATTAATAAAATTATGTAATTTGATTTTCATAGAATTTCATCTCCTTTCTGATTATGTTTTTGTTATAGAATATAAAAAGGAAAAATACTTGCCAAAATAAAGAAATAAGTAGTCAAAAGTTGCTTAAAGATTTTTTATATAAAAACTAAGAAAATAAATATTTTAACAGAAATACATTAGATTATTTAGGAAAATAATCAGCAGCAAATATGAGAATAGTTATGTTGTGATAAAAGTAGAAAAAAGCTCTGTGTGCAATGCACATGAGATTTTTTCTACTTTTTTAATTGAAATGTAAAAATTTCAGATTACTTGTATATGTGAATTATTACAGTCGTATCATTTAGTGCATATTTTATTCAATATATTTTATTTAAAATTCTGAATAAATGATATATATATACCTTATCAAAGAAATAAATGGAAAGGAAGTAGGTATTTATGTTGTTAAAAGAAAAAACAAAACGAAGTCTTGAAACCATGCGTTTGCACGAAAGAATAAACTATGGATATAAAATAGTTATCACAATGATGTTGACATCCGGATTAATTTCTATGATAGTAATAGGGATTCTATTTGCAAATATGTTTAACTATGTTAAAAAAGTTAATGTGGCTGATACGGCAGTGAAAATATGTAGAATTGATGTGAATGCGGCTGCCCGGAACATAAGGGAAATGGCATTAAATGATGATTCTTCATCTTATGCTGGTTACAAGGAGACTGTAGAAAAGCTACTAGGTGAGGTCAAGGACGAATTGCTAGTTATGCAAGACACAGGGGTTGTTTCTGATGATCTTTTTAACGAATATTCATCAGCACTAACAGATTGGGAAACAAGGGATTTGATATAATAAAACAAATTGAAAAGGGACAAGATAAAGACGCTGTTGAAGACATACTTGGTGAATGTACGCCATCGTTAAATAAATTGGTGAGTATTGCACAGAAAATAGATTTACTGACAGGTGAACAGAGCGTTAAGGCAGTAAGAAAAACGCTGATATCAGCTTTTGTGGGATTTGTGGTTATTATTGTATGTCTTATTATTGCAGTTATTTTATCACGAAAAACAGGAAAAAAGATTCTTACAACTATTTTAGAACCACTGCATGAAATTGAAAATGCAGCCAAGGAACTAACTGAGGGAAATTTGCACAGTACATTGGAGTATAAGTCAGAGGATGAAATTGGTCGACTTGCTCAGAGTATGCGTGAGTCAATATATATTTTGGGTTCATATGTAGATGATATTGACCGTGCCATGAAACTGTTTTCAGATGGTAATTTTGATGTAAAACCAGAGGTTGAATGGAAAGGCGATTTTATTGGTATTTTAAATTCATTTTTAGCATTTGAGAAAAGTATGTCAAGTACGGTAAAAGGTATACGGCATGTATCGGAGGAAGTGTCTAGTGGAGCAGAGCAGGTGTCAATGAGCTCAAATGAATTGGCAGAAGGAGCAACAAATCAGGCAGCTGTTGTTGAAGAACTTACTGCGACTGTTTCAAATGTTTCTGAACAAGTTGAAAAGAATTCAAAGACGACAAAAGAAATAAGTAAAAGGGTTGAAAAATTAGGGGATAATATTCTAGAAAGTAACAGCAAAATGCATGAAATGGTCAACTCAATGAATGAAATCAGCAAGGCCTCAAAGGAGATTGATAAAATTATTACAACAATCAATGAAATTGCAAGTCAGACAAACTTATTAGCCTTGAATGCATCTATTGAGGCTGCAAGAGCTGGGGAAGCAGGAAAAGGATTTGCAGTTGTAGCAAATCAAGTTAATATTTTAGCTGACCAGAGTGCTCAGGCAGCGAGAGAATCATCAGCACTGATTGCCACCTCCGTGGAAGCAGTGGAAAATGGGATGGTTGTAGCAGAAGATACGGCAAAACAGCTTGAAGAAGTGGCAGGTGAGTCAAAAATAATTACAGATGAAGTGATGAGAATTGCGGACACATTAGAAACACAGACAGAGGAAATATTACAGATTAATGAGGGCATAGAACAGATTAATGATGTGGTTCAGTCTAATTCAGCAACGTTCGAGGAATGTGCAGCAGCAAGTCAGGAGATGAGCAGTGAGGCAGAAAATTTGAATGAAATGATTCAAAAATTTAAGGTTGCTGAGTTTAATGAATAAAATTATCTTAATATGAATGGGATTCTTATTGCTGGAAACGGTTATGATATGCTTAAAGCATACTATGCTATATTGAGAGCATTGTATAAGTATTCATGATATATAGATAAATATAACAGACTAAAAAGAGAGGCGTTATTTTGATAACGTCTCTTTTTGTGATTTATTAAAACAGTATAAATTAATAAAAATGGGAACTGAAAATCTTTCAAAAACGCTGTGGGATTGATATTTTTTATGGGGAATTATCTCTTGGTTACCTGAAATAATAGATGTATATGTGTTTGATTTCATGCCAAAAGAGAATAAAAACTAGACAATAATTGCATATATGGCATGTTATAAATGTCAGAATTTTATATAAAGTAAGCAGTATCATTTTGTGCATACTTTGTATAATTTATGAAATTGTCTTTTACATATATTTGTTATATCTTTGATATAACAAAATTGTGGGAATAAAATAATTGGTATTTTGAAAGGAGAAGTTTCACATGGAAGAAAAGAGGTACCTGAAATGGTATAACAAGGTGGGGTATGGATCAGGAGATTTTGCAGGAAATGTTGTGTATGCATTTCTCTCATCATTTGTAATGCTGTATCTGACAAATACGGTAGGTTTAAATCCGGGTATTATCGGAACGCTGATTATGGTATCAAAGCTGTTTGATGGAATCAGCGATATGTTCTTTGGAACTATGATTGATAAAACAAAAAGTAGACTTGGAAAAGCTAGACCATGGATGTTATATGCGTATATAGGTTGTGCCGTAACACTCGTTGCAAACTTTGCGATTCCAGACAGTCTTGGGACAACTGCACAGTACATATGGTTCTTTATAGCATATACATTGTTAAATGCAGTATTTTTCACTGCAAACAATATAGCATATGCATCATTAGTTACTTTTTGTACAAAAAACAGCAGGGAACGTGTAGAGATGGGATCATGTCGATTTATCTTTGCATTTTCGACAAGCTTACTTATTCAGTCTGTTACAGTACAGTTTGTAAGAGCAGCAGGCGGTGGGGCAGCAGCATGGAGAATGGTTGCCGTTGTATATGCCATTATTGGATTGATTGTTAATACAATTTCTGTTTTTTCAATTAAGGAGCTTCCGGAAGAAGAATTAAAAGCGGGGAAGAATCACACAGAAGAAAAGTATGGACTAATAGAGGCTGCAAAACTTTTATTTTCTAATAAATATTATCTTATGATTTGTGCAACTTATATTTGTCAGCAGATTTATTCAGCTATGTTAAATATGGGCATTTATTATATGATTTATATTTTGAAAAATGAAAATCTGTATTCCGTATTTTCATGGGCAATTAATATCCCTGTTATTATCGCAATGTGCATCACTCCTATGCTGGTGGAAAAAATGAAAGGTTTATATCGAATGAACTTTGCAGGATATGTTCTTGGAACAGTGGGACGTGTCGGAGTCATCTTTGCAGGTTATATGGGAAGCGTTCCACTTATGCTTGCATTTACAGCGATTGCAGCACTTGGAATGGCACCGTGGCAGGGTGATATGGGAGCAGTTGTTGCAAGCTGTTCAGAATATACTTATCTTACAAAGCATAAACACATTGATGGAACTATGTATTCATGCACATCTTTTGGTACGAAAATCGGAGGAGGAATCGGAGTTGCATTATGTGGATGGTTGCTTGATGTAAGTGGATTTGTTAAGGAAGCAGCGGTGCAACCTGCCTCTTGCTTAAATATGCTTCATATTATGTATTTATGGATTCCTATGGTATTGTCATTAATAATTACATTCATCATGTCAAGAATGAATGTTGAAGATGCAAACGAAAAACTTAAAAAACAGTTGGAGGAATGTTGATATGGAATATAAAGGAATGAACGGATTGATACTTACCTGTAAGCATCACGACGGCTTTTGCCTCTGACCAAGCAAGTATACAGAGCACAGCATTAAAAACTCACCTTATAAGAATGAGAAAGGTGATATTGTGCGTGAAACAGCAGAGGCGTGTAAGGAATATGGTCTGAAGTTTGGTGTCTATCTCTAACCATGGGACAGAAATTATGGGCTATATGGAAAGTGAGGAAAAATATGAATGCTGATATGAAATGGCTGGACAATCCAGAAGTGTTTAAAGTAAATCAATTGGAACCACATAGTGATCATTGCTATTATCTGGATTATTCAGACATAAAAAAAGAAAAGAATCCATTATTACAGTCATTAAATGGTCAATGGGAGTTTGCTTACAGCAAAAATGTGATGGAAAGACCTGTTGATTTTTATAAAGATACATTTGATACATCAGAATTTGATAAAATTATGGTTCCAGGACATATTGAACTGGCTGGATATGATAAAATCCGTTATATCAACACCATGTATCCGTGGGAAGGAAAAGAGTACCATAGAGGAGCTTACAGCATGGAGGTGACCGGAGCAGAAAAAGGAATGTTTTCAGAAGCAGAGTACAATCCGGTAGGTTCTTATATCAAATACTTTGACCTGGATAAGAGCATGTGTGGAAAAAGAATCCATATTTGTTTTGAAGGTGTAGAAGAAGCGATGTATCTGTGGCTGAATGGTCAGTTTGTAGGCTATGCAGAAGATAGTTTTACGCCTTCTGAGTTTGACCTGACACCTTATATAAAAGAAAAGGGAAATGTGCTTGCAGTTCAGGTTCACAAGATGAGCACAGCAGCATTTTTAGAGGACCAGGACTTTTTCCGCTTTTTTGGAATCTTTAGAAATGTTACTTTGAAAGCGATACCGGATGTACATATGGATGATGTATGGTTCAAACCTGTGCTGAATCAGGATAATGTGAGTGGAAGCGTAACTGTCAGCATGAAAGTATCTGCACCGGATGCTCAGAATATAACCGCTAATTTTATTTTAAAAGACAGGGAAGAAAATCTAGTAGCAGAAAAATCTGTACAGTTAAAGAAAGAAAATGACCACTTAGAAGGTACGATCTGTATTGATTTAGAAACTGTGGAACTGTGGGATAATCATGATCCTTATTTATATCATGCGTATGTAGAGCTTAAGGCGGAAGATGGAAGTTTAGCAGAAGTAATTCCTTATGATATTGGCTTCAGAAGAATTGAGATAATTGATAAGATCATTTATTTAAATGGAAAACGCCTGATTATCACAGGAGTAAACCGTCATGAGTGGAATCCAAAAACAGGAAGATGCATTGGCTTGGAAGATATGAGAGCAGATATCGCATGTATGCTCAGAAATAATATTAATTCTGTGCGTACCTGTCACTATCCGGATCAGATACCATGGTATTATATGTGCGACAATGCAGGAATTTATGTGATGGCAGAAACAAATCTGGAAAGTCATGGTTCCTTCCAGAAATTAGGAGCGATCGAACCATCCTGCAATGTGCCGGGATCTCTTCCACAGTGGAAAGAGGCGGTACTTGATCGTGCAAGAAATAATTTTGAAACATTTAAAAACCATACATCCATTCTATTCTGGTCATTGGGAAATGAATCCTATGCAGGTGATGACATTGAAGCAATGAACGTTTATTTTTCTGAAAAGAAAGATGGAAGATTAGTTCATTACGAAAGTGCTTATTACAACAGG
>ERZ791796.1436-NODE-1436-length-14792-cov-10.102327_pt1 | contig 14792 bp, 10 predicted proteins | sample MGYA00510311_ERZ791796 | MGnify/ENA primary metagenome ERZ791796 (study PRJEB30046, sample SAMN00792042) | human gut metagenome | study: EMG produced TPA metagenomics assembly of the A metagenome-wide association study of gut microbiota in type 2...
ATGCATGAAGGGAATTGACTAAACTTAATCCCCCAAGAATTACAACTGAGCCGGAAAAACTTTAGCACTTGAATGATATTCTACCAACAAAAAGAAAACCCTCATAAGTACTTAACTTACAAGGGTTTCTTTGGGGGTGGCAGATGGGACTCGAACCCACGACATTCAGAACCACAATCTGACGCTCTAACCAACTGAACTACAGCCACCATGTCTGCGTTTCTCTAACGCGGTGCAAAGATAGATATTATCTTTTAATCTCCAAAAGATTTCACTACTTTTTTTTTGTAAAAAGTATATTCTTTTATTCCCTGATTGTGCTTGTTGAAAAGGGTTCGAGCATCATTTGTGAAGATCTTCAGAGAGTTACGTGCTTGTAAAGGAATTGAATCAGCAGGTAGGTTGACGGGGAGTAATTGATGATTTTTTTTTCCGGACTGAATGGGGCGGGCTGTCCAGACTAAACTATACTCGCAATTATTGAGACGGACTGTGCTGTCTTTTACTAATTCCATTCTTACCATCAGTCCACCATCGGTGCGGCGGGCGGACATATTGGAAATATAATTTCCCAGTGAATAGACTACGAGATGTTTGTCGTTTGTCACGCTGTCTGTGCGAACTTCGATGGGTTGAACTACGTGAGGGTGGGAGCCGATGACATGATTTACTCCTTTTTGAATCAGCCAGTCAGCAAGGAATTTCTGCTCTTTGTCCGGGAGCGACTGGTATTCGATTCCCCAATGCATACAAGCTATGATTGCGTCCGGTTTCATTGCTTTGCTCTCTTCAATATCTTTGGCGATAACTGTTGTATCAATATAGTTCACGATATTGGGAGGAGTAACGGGGATACCGTTTGTGCCATACGTATAGTTGAGCAGGGCGATGCGGAACCCGTTCTTTTCCAATAAAAGAGGGTATTTCTTGTCGCGTTCTTCGGTGTTGATATACGTGCCTGCATGTGGAATTTTCAACGAGTCGATAAGTTGAATGGTACGCTCCAGTCCGGATTTGCCACGGTCGAGACTATGATTGTTGGCAGTCACTAAAACATTGAAACCTGCGTCATGAATTGCGGTCAGAAATTCGTCCGGTGCGCTGAAAGCAGGATAACCTTTGTAGGGTTTGCCTCCTAACGTAACTTCCAGATTGGCGATAGCGAGATCGGCTCTCCCTATTTCTTCTTTAACGTACGTAAAACAGGTGGAGTAATCATAGCCGGTTGAGGTCCGTGCAGCGTTGATTTGTCCTTGATGCTGCATGAGGTCACCTACGAAAAGGAGTCGTAGGGTATCAGTGGGGGAAATACTGTCGGTTGCGGAAAGGCTGTCCGACAGGGTATCGATGATAGAATCTCTCTTTGCCTGCGACCGGGAGGTGCAGGACAAAGAGAGAAGTAAAATCATCAGAAACAAGCTATGTTTCATTGATAAATGGCTTTCTTGCCAGCTAAGAGTGTATTTTTCATTAACGATACAATCGTCATCGGTCCAACACCGCCCGGTACGGGAGTGATAAAGGAACATTTTGGGGCAACTTCGTCAAACTTCACGTCACCAGTCAGTTTGAAGCCTGATTTCTTGGTTGCATCCGGCACACGCGTAGTACCTACATCGATAACTACCGCACCTTCTTTCACCATTTCGGCTTTTACAAAGTTGGGTTGTCCCAGGGCAGCGATGATAATATCAGCTTCCTGACATTCTTTTATCAGGTCTTTGCTGCGGCTGTGGCATACCGTCACCGTGGCATCGCCCGGATAGGCTTTCTGCATCATCAGGGCAGCCATCGGTTTGCCGACGATATTGCTACGTCCGAGTACAACACATTTTTTGCCGGAAGTCTCTATTTCGTAACGTTTCAACAATTCGAGGATACCGTTGGGAGTAGCGGATACATAGCACGGAAGTCCGATGGACATACGGCCTACGTTGATTGGGTGGAAGCCGTCTACATCTTTACGGTAATCAATCGTTTCGATTACTTTCTGTTCGGAGATATGTTTAGGTAAGGGAAGTTGTACGATAAAGCCGTCTACATCGTCGTCTTCATTCAGTTCGCGTACTTTGGCAAGCAGTTCTTCTTCGGTCACGTCACTTTCATAACGGATGAGGGAGGACTTGAATCCACATACTTCACAGGCTTTTACTTTGGCAGCTACATACGTTTCGCTACCACCATCGTGTCCAACAAGGATAGCCGCCAGATGCGGGCGTTTTCCGCCACGAGCCACAATTTCGGCTACTTCGGCTGCAATCTCTTGTTTCACTTGTTCGGAAATGGCTTTTCCGTCTATCAGAGTCATATTTTCAGGGTATTTATTGGTGATGGGCAAAAGTAAAATAAATAACTGAACTCTCCAAAAGGATTGGAATTTTTGTCAGGAGATGAGCAGTATATTATCAGTTTGTTAGTGGAGAAACTACTTTCTACCGTAGGCTTCCGGATACAAAAAAAGAGGAAGTCGAAACTTCCTCTTTTTTGTTATAATCAGTTTGGATCTATTGAATGATTATCTTTTCATTTTAGGCATCATCTTACCCATCTTGCTGCTAGTTACCATCTTCATCATTTTGCGAGTCTGGTCGAACTGTTTCAGCAGGCGGTTTACTTCCTGAATAGTCGTTCCGCTACCTTTTGCGATACGTGTACGACGTGATCCGTTCAGTATTTCCGGGTTGGAACGTTCTGCCGGAGTCATGGAATAGATGATAGCTTCGATGCTTTTGAAAGCATTGTCGTCAATATCAATATCTTTGATTGCCTTTCCTACTCCCGGAATCATGGAGGCAAGGTCTTTCAGATTACCCATTTTCTTGATTTGTGCAATCTGGCTAAGGAAGTCATTGAAGTCGAATTGGTTCTTGGCAATTTTCTTTTGTAAACGTTTAGCCTCTTCTTCATCATATTGTTCCTGTGCACGTTCTACCAATGAAACGATGTCACCCATACCGAGAATACGGTCGGCCATACGGGCAGGGTGGAATTGGTCGATTGCTTCCAGCTTTTCACCTGTACCAACAAATTTGATCGGTTTGTTCACTACCGAACGGATAGAAAGAGCCGCACCACCGCGGGTATCACCATCAAGTTTGGTCAGTACCACACCGTTGAAGTCCAGACGTTCGTTGAATTCTTTAGCCGTGTTTACAGCATCCTGACCGGTCATAGAGTCTACCACGAACAGAATTTCGTTCGGGTTGATTGCTTCTTTGATAGCGGCGATCTCGTTCATCATCTGTTCGTCTACTGCCAGACGTCCGGCTGTATCGACGATAACGAGGTCATATCCTTTGGCTTTAGCTTCCTGAATAGCGTGTTGTGCGATTTCTACCGGATTCTTGCTGTCCAGTTCGCAGTACATCGGTACTTCGATTTGTTCTGCCAATACGCGCAACTGTTCGATAGCTGCCGGACGGTAAACGTCACAAGCCACCAGTAATGGCTTACGGTTTTTCTTGGTTTTCAGCATCCGTGCCAACTTACCGGAGAAGGTGGTCTTACCCGAACCTTGCAAACCTGACATCAGGATGACTGCCGGACGGGCGTCGATATTGATCTCGGCTGTCTCTCCACCCATCAACTGTGTAAGTTCATCATGTACGATTTTCACCATCAACTGGCTTGGCTTCACAGCCGTAAGCACGTTCTGGCCAAGAGCTTTTTCTTTCACTGTATCCGTGAAATTCTTTGCCACCTTGTAGTTTACGTCGGCGTCGAGAAGTGCTTTACGTACGTCTTTCAGCGTCTCCGCCACGTTGATTTCGGTGATTTTGCCTTCACCTTTCAGAATCTTGAATGACCGTTCTAGTCTTTCACTTAAATTATCGAACATAGTTATTTAATTACGAATTACTAATTACAATTTACTTGGGCGAAAGAGGGACTTTTCCGTCTACTCTTTATTTGAGCTTGCAAATGTACAAAAATCTCTTGTATTTATATCTTTTTATTCTGCCATTTTGCTTTTTTGAGATAAATATAACTTGTTATCAACAGCAAGCTATAATACACAATCTCAATCGTAAAGCAAATTTCGATCGGTGCTTTCAGCCACATTCCGATGAAAATGATGTATGATCCGTAGATGATAATTGTAATCGTTTCGAGCAACAGGGCTGCCTGTGTATTTCCTGTTCCGGAGATACCGTTGAACACTACATTGGCTACGGATGCGATAAGCATGGCGCAACAAATTACATATACCGAAGGTACGGATTCCGTAATGAGTGCGGCTTCACTGGTGTAGATAGAGAGCAGGAACTGCGGAAACAGTGCCGATACCGCTACTAACCCCAGCATGATGAAAAAGGAGAAACGCGCAATTTTATTAATGAGCGGCATCACGTGCTGGATGCCTCCTGCACCAATAGCATTGCTGACAAGACTGTTGGTAGTCGTAGCCAGTGCGTTGACCGGAATCAACAATACGACATAAATACTTCGGACGATATTGGCAATCGCCAGTTCCCGTTGCCCCAACCGTTCTACGGCTACGAAGAAAACAAACCAGGTAGCCATCGACAGGAAATATTGCAGCATGGTGAAGCAGGAGATACTAAGGATCCGCATCAGCAATGCAGGGTCGAATGTGCGCAGGCGGTTCATACCGTATTTCTTTAAATCGACCGTGGCATACGTATAGATGACGAAAAAGAGAATGGAGGAGGCTTCTGCCAATACGGAAGCAATAGCAGCCCCTTTGATACCCATTTCCGGCAAACCGAACTTTCCGAAGATTAATGCATAGTCCAGTACGACATTGGTTAATGCCATGACAATGGCATTGATGGTTAGCACTTTAGTGCGTGTAATGCCGATGTACAATGCCCGGAACATGACATTGATAAAAGAGAAAAAGAATCCGTAAATACGCCAGTCCAGAAACTCCATTGTTCCTTCGTAGATGGATTCTGAAGAAACTAGCAAACGCATGATGTTTCCACCGAATGCCTTGGTGAATCCAAATAGCAGCAGTGCCATCACGAACAGGAACATGACTCCCTGAATCATGACAGGGCCGACATCTGAATAGCGGCCTTCGCCATTGCGTCGCGCTATGACAATCTGCGAACCGGTACTGAATCCGAATGCGATGGTGAATACACATATATAAAATAACCCGCCCATAGCCGATGCTCCAAGAGCTACCTCACTCACGTGTCCGAGGAATGCTGTGTCGGTGACATTGATGACATTTTGTGCCAGCAAGCTTAGTAGTATCGGGTAACTGACACTCCAAATCTGTTTGTTGGTATACATAATTAAGCGTTTAAGTTTACACTTTGCAAAGATAGTGCTTTATTTCGATTCGGAAGCGATGGGGTAGATGAAAACTATTTCCGGACCTTCGGGAGTTTTATCGTTAGTTGATTCGGAATGAAGCATGTCTCCCTTACGGCTTAATATGAACCGGATGATTCGTGTTTGCCGGTGTTCTTGGGCTATACTAGTGCGCTGCTTGCTTGTAAGTTTGCCAGCGAAAGAACTAAAAAGAGTGAAGATTTCTTTGTCGTCTTCACTCTTTTTTATTATTTATTTTCTTTTGAGTATTTCTCGAACTCCAGGACCTTCGTGGTTGGGGTAGCCGGGAGTATGGTTTCTGCATCGTGGATCAGCATCTACTTTCAAGCTTCGGTAGTCATCTTTTGTGCGGGTGATGTAATCATCAAGCATGGCACGGTGTTCTGCCAGAACTTTACTGTATTTCGGATCTTTGGCGAGATTCTTGCGTTCTCCCGGATCTTTTTTCATATCATATAGTTCTTCTCCGTTGCCTTCCAGATAGTGCGTGTATTTGTATCTCGGTCCGCGTACCATACGTCCGGGGGTAACGACATATTCATATTCGCTGTGCCATTCGGAAACTACATAAGGGTGAGTCTTTTTCTGTTTCTCTCCTTTTAATGTGGGTGCGAGACTGATTCCCTGTTTTTCGACCGGAACGGAAATTCCTGCCAAATCACAAAGGGTAGGCAAAAGATCCAGCGTAGGCTGTGTCAATAGTTGATCTACCGGTTTTTTCTGTTGTTTGATGCCGGGACCTGCAAAGATAAACGGAACGTTTGTCATTTCATCATAGAAACTGATATGCTTGGTCACCATACGGTGTGAAGCCATTCCGTCGCCATGATCGGCCATGATAACAACGATGGTGTTTCTTCCGGCAGGAGTGGAGTAAAGAGCTTTTAATACACTGTCTACTTGCTTGGACACCATTTTAGTATAGTGCTGGAAAGCGGCAATGTAATGACGGTAATTCTCTTCATTCCAATGAGAGGCCTGGGTCATGCGGCGATGGCTGCAACAGATGTATTGCACCGGTTTGGGGATATTGTTCCAGTCTTCCACGTCGAAGTTGGCTGGTAGTTCAGGAAGAGTTCCGCTGATGGGGCGGTCGGTATGTACTCCTTCATTTGCTCCTACGAATCCGCAAATGTTGTGAGGGTTCTGAAAATCGGCAATACAGATGAATGGTTCTTTGGGAGGGTTGCTTAAATAAGCAACAGCATCTTCGCAGGTTCCTACGTCCAGGAAGCTGTCGTTATTAACCGGGAACTCCGGATCAGTGAATGGTTTGGCTACCGGTTCTTTGTGTTTGAATCCTCTTAGGGAGCCCATGTCGTGTGTTTTTCCGAAGTGTACGGCTTCGTAACCGTTTTCGGAAAAAAGGCTTCCTAGTGTCGGTACATTTTCGGGAATACGTGGGTTGATAGGTTCGCTGGAGTTCGAACGTACATTCGTTTGATGAGGCATCATGCCGCTCCATAAAGCTGCGCGTGAAGGTTGGCTGAGAGGGCAGCCTACATAAGCATTGGAGAAGATAACTCCTCGTGAAGCGACTTCGTCAATAGGGAGGGTGCAGCCTTGTGTTTGCCCGTAAGCTCCGACGACGCGTTGTGTCAAATGGTCGCACTGGATAATCAGGAAATTGGGCTTTTCTTGAGCTTGGGCTGCTACGCCGCATAGGGCTAATCCCATGAATGGATAAATAGTTTTCATTACTGGTTAGAATTAAGTAATAGTTGATTTTGAAACAAAAGTAGGAAAAAAGGAAACGCAAAAAAGGGTGAAGTAGTAGTTTTGGACGCAAGTGAAAGTATTTTGTACAAAAATGTAATGTGTGATGGATGATTAGGGGGAACTATTGCTGATGAACGTTGGATTGTGAAGGATGAACGGCAAGTGGTTATTAATTAACGGGGTGGCTAAAAAAGAGAACGGTGAACAAACTGCAATTATCAGGACGCAGTTTGTTCACCGTTCATCATTTATCGTTTACCGCTAATTAGCTGTTCATGCTCATCAGGAATTCATCGTTATCTCTGGTCTTTTCCAAACGGTCTTTAACGAAGTCCATTGCTTCGATCGGATTCATGTCTGCAAGATATTTACGTAATATCCACATGCGGTCAAGAGTTGTCTTATCAAGCAACAGGTCGTCGCGACGAGTGCTGGATGCAGTAATGTTGACTGCCGGGAAGATACGTTTGTTGGACAGGTTGCGGTCGAGCTGCAGCTCCATGTTGCCGGTACCCTTAAATTCTTCGAAGATAACTTCGTCCATTTTAGAACCGGTATCGATCAATGCGGTAGCGATGATGGTCAACGAGCCGCCGTTTTCAATATTACGGGCAGCACCGAAGAAACGTTTAGGTTTGTGAAGTGCATTTGCATCCACACCACCGGAAAGAACTTTACCGGATGCAGGAGATACTGTATTGTATGCACGAGCCAGACGGGTGATAGAATCAAGGAAGATCACTACGTCGTGACCACATTCTACCAAACGTTTTGCCTTTTCCAATACGATACCTGCAATTTTTACGTGACGTTCTGCCGGTTCGTCGAAAGTAGAAGCGATAACTTCTGCATTAACGCTGCGTGCCATATCGGTTACTTCTTCCGGACGTTCGTCAATCAGCAGCATAATCATGTAAACTTCCGGGTGATTGGCTGCGATAGCGTTAGCAATATCTTTCATTAAGATAGTCTTACCTGTCTTTGGCTGGGCAACGATCAAGGCACGTTGTCCTTTACCGATAGGAGCGAAAAGGTCAACAACGCGTGCAGACATGGAGTCTGAATAACCGCCTTTGCAAAGTTTGAATTTTTCATCCGGGAAGAGAGGTGTTAGATGTTCGAAAGGAACACGGTCGCGAACGAAAGCTGCGTCACGTCCGTTAATTTTCGATACTTTTACCAACGGGAAATATTTTTCTCCTTCTTTGGGTGGACGGATAACACCTTCCACTACATCACCGGTTTTCAAACCAAAGAGTTTGATTTGAGATTGTGATACATAAATGTCGTCCGGAGAAGAAAGGTAGTTGTAATCGGAAGAACGGAGGAATCCGTATCCATCCTGCATGATTTCCAGAACGCCTACTCCGTTGAGAATATCATCGAATTCGTAAGGCTTTTCGCGTTCAATAACCTTGCGCTCCTGCTGTTGTTGCTGTTGTGCCGGAAGATTCTCGTTCGCATGGTTTTGCTGAGTGGCACGTGGCATCGGTAAGCGTTGTTGGTTCTGGTTCTGATTTGGATTCTGAACCTGATTCTGATTATTGTTATTACGCTGGAAATTATTATTGTTGTTATTAGCGTTATTGTTATTATTGTTCACATTGTTATTACCGTTGTTATTGTCGCGTGGACGAACAATACGCGGGCGTTGCTGCTGTGCTTGCTGCTGTTGAGATTGTTGTTGCTGTTGAGGATGAGATGGCTGTTCAGGTGCTGTTTGCACAGGTTCTTTTTTAGTTGCCTCGAATTTGCCAAAGAGTTCGGTAGGAAGCTCTATTTTTTCAGAAGGCAGATCTTCGATTGGAATAAAATCATCATCGTCAACGCTGGATAAGATATTGCTTTCCTCGTCGATAACGGGTGCGGCTTTCTTTTGTGGTTTATCTATAACTTTTTTCTCTGCAACAGGCTTGTTTGGCTCTGCGGCTGGTTTATTTGTTTCTGCAGCCGGTTTGCTTTTTGCTTTCTTTTCAGCAGTCGGCTGTTGTGCTGGAGCAGCTTTTTCTTTTGTTTCAGTAGTTTTCTCTGCAACAACAGGCTTAGTTTCCACCACTTTGGGAGCAGCCGGTGTTACATTTTCTACTTCTTTTTTCTCTTCTGCATCAGCGCTCTTGCGTGGACGGCCCACTTTACGCTTGGGAGCAGTAGTAGCGTTTTCTGCTTTAGCTTCTACAACAGGAGCTTCTTTTTCTTTGTTTGTACTTTCTTCTTTCTTGGAAGGTTGTGGTGCTTTTACAGGAGTGGCTTCTTTTGTTTTATTAACCTCTCCACTCTTTGGTGTGGAAACTACCTTGTCTTCTTTTTTGGTAGGAGCTACCCGTGAACGCTTTTTCTTTTGTTCTTCATTTTTGCGTTCTTCTTTGAGCTTATCTGCGGCAACTTTCTTAGTAGCTCCTACAATAGCCTGTTCATCGAGTATCTTATAAACAAGGTCTTCTTTTTTGTATGAGTCTGCTTTTTTTATGCCTAACTCTTTGGCAATAACTTGAAGTTCCGACAGATTTTTGTCGTTTAATTGGATAATGTTATACATATAGTATGGTAAGTTATTAATATTTCTTTTTTGCTGAATTATGGACAGCATTACTATGACTCTCCGGTCACAGATATGCGAGCATACGTTTTGTTTTTATTATGAATTAGGGATGTATATGTTGAATCGTAGAATGTTTCAACGGGGCAAAGATAATAATTTTTTTTGGTTTCATGAACAATCAAACATTTTTTTCCACGTAAAAGTGTATCTTTGCTACATAAAAGAAAATGGTATGACAGTAAATGAAGCTCATTTAATTTATTTTTCGCCTACACACACATCTAAACAAGTTGCGGAAGCGATTGTTCACGGTACGGGCATAAAAAATATCCTTCCTATTAATGTAACGCAGCAAATTGCAGATGAAATCGTGATTCCTGCATCTGCTTTGGCCATTATTGTAGTGCCTGTGTATGGAGGTCATGTCGCTCCTCTGGCAATGGAGCGTTTGCAGTACATCCGGGGAGTGGATACTCCGACCGTTTTGGTGGTGGTGTATGGAAACCGTGCTTATGAAAAAGCTTTAATGGAACTGGATGCTTTTGCTATTCCTCATGGATTGAAAGTGATTGCCGGGGCAACTTTTATTGGAGAACATTCATATAGTACTGATAAACATCCGATTGCGGTGGGACGTCCCGATGAGTCGGATTTAGCCTTTGCTACGGAATTTGGGAAGAAAATCATGGAAAAAATACAGGCTGCTGATAGCATGGATACCCTTTATCCGGTAGACGTACGTGCTATTAAACGTCCGAGCCAGCCATTTTTTCCTTTGTTTCGCTTTTTGAGGAAAGTTATCAAGTTACGTAAAAGTGGAACACCGCTTCCCCGCACTCCTTGGGTGGAGGATGAAAATTTGTGCACCCATTGTGGATTGTGTGTGGTCCGTTGTCCGGCAGGGGCTATAACGAAAGGGGATGAACTGCATACAGATGAAGCTAAATGTATCAAGTGTTGTGCCTGTGTAAAAGCCTGCGTTAAAAAAGCACGGGTGTATGATACTCCTTTTGCGGCTTTGTTGTCAGATTGCTTCAAGAAACAGAAATTGCCTCAAACTATTTTGTAGATTACGACACGCTTAGTTGTTTCATCAATACGAAAGCGGTTGTCTGTTCGTTCGCCTATCAGCCACGCAATGTGTTCTCCACAACAGAGTACCCACTGGCGTTCTTTTTGACTGATAGAAAATTTGCGGTCGGTCAGATAATCGCTTATTTTTTTCTTTCCTTTCATTCCGAAAGGAATAAAAGTGTCTCCTGTCTGCCATTTCCGGTAATGAATATCTCCATTCAGTTTGTCGGCATCAAAACAGGCTATTCCTTTGTCGCGTGGAATTAGGAAATCAGGGGTGTATTCTTTTTCTTCTTTGATGATTTGAAAAGGAGGAAGAACTTCATTTCTAGATTCGATTGCTTCTATTAAAAAGAATTCCCTGTCTTTTATCACTCTCCATTTTTTACTGCAAAATTGTTTGCCCGGTTGGCTGTGAAGCGAAAAGGCAATATCTTTGATTTGTGCAGAATTGAAGCCTAGAGGATGCAAGATTTCGAATAGAATAGCTTCGGGTGCCGGTTCCTTTACTAAATCACTGATTCGGATACCTTCTGTCGTTACAATATTATTTTTGGTTTCCTCTATGCATTTATTATATATGGTAGCTACATCATTCAGATAATTGCTCGTGTCTATCAGATTCTTTTTGACTGACGGATTGATTTCCTGCATAAGAGGAAGGAGATTGAGTCGGATTTTGTTACGGGTATATTCGTCTTCCAGATTGGTGCTGTCTGTTACATAATCTTGTCCGATGCTCTCCAGATAATGAATGATATCTTCTCGATTGACGCAAAGCAGAGGCCGTACGATTGCTCCGTTGCGGGGGCGGATTCCTAATAAACCGGTAATTCCTGTACCTCGAATCAGATTGAGTAGTATGGTTTCTACGCTATCATCCTGATGATGTGCTACGGCGATCACATCTGCCTGGCATTCTTTTCTCGTTTTCTCGAACCAGTCATAGCGTAATTCCCGTGCAGCCATTTCAATCGAAATCTGTTTTTCCTTTGCGTATTGTGTCGTGTTAAAATCAATTGTATGCAAATGGATCCCGGTTCTTTTGCAAAGTTGGCGGACAAACAGTTCATCCCGGTCTGATTCTTCGCCTCGCAGGTGGAAATTACAGTGTGCGGCTTCGCAATGATAACCTGCTGTGTGCAGAATACATAGCAGTGCCACCGAGTCGGCACCGCCACTCAATGCAATCAGGACTTTGGCATCCAGTGAGAACAAATGTTCTTTTTCTATATATTTTGTAACGCGTTGTTGTATCATATCTGCAAAGATACGAGTTTATCAATAAGTTTTTTTATTTTTCCTAAATCTTTTGGAGGAAGAAAATGGCTGCTATTTAAAAACATTCTAAATAATTTGCGTGCTCCGAAGTTATGAATTATCTTTGCCGAAAATTTTGAGAGTTATGCGTTTGTCCGAATTAAAAACAGGAGAAAAAGGTGTTATTGTAAAGGTATTGGGGCACGGTGGTTTTCGTAAACGTATTGTGGAGATGGGCTTCATTAAAGGTAAAACGGTTGAAGTGCTGTTGAACGCTCCCCTAAAAGATCCCATAAAATATAAAGTCTTAGGTTATGAAATATCTCTTCGTCGTCAGGAAGCTGAAATGATCGAAGTAATCAGCGAGGAGGAGGCAAAAGAACTGGCTGAAAAGACTGTTTATCATGAAGGATTACCCGAAGACCTTTCAGTAAAAGAAGAAGATATGAAACGGTTGGCGTTAGGTAAACGTCGCACCATCAATGTTGCCTTGGTCGGAAATCCGAACAGTGGCAAGACTTCTTTGTTTAATCTTGCGTCCGGTGCTCATGAGCATGTAGGCAATTACAGCGGTGTGACCGTGGATGCCAAAGAAGGTTATTTTGACTTCGAAGGTTATCATTTCCGTATTGTCGATCTGCCGGGAACTTATTCTTTATCTGCTTATACGCCGGAAGAAATCTATGTTCGCCGTCATATTATCGATGAAACTCCTGACGTGATTATTAATGTCGTCGATTCTTCTAATCTGGAGCGAAACTTATATCTGACTACTCAATTGATAGATATGAATGTCCGCATGGTAGTGGCTCTGAATATCTATGATGAACTGGAAGCCAGTGGAAATACATTGGATTACCATTTGTTGAGCAAGTTGTTCGGGGTGCCGATGCTGCCTACTGCCAGTAAGAAAAATCGTGGATTGGATACGTTGTTTCATGTAGTTATCAATCTGTATGAAGGAGTAGACTTCTTCGATAAACAGGGAAACATGAATCCGGAAGTCCTCAAAGACTTGACTGAATGGCATGACTCTTTGGAAGACCGTAAGAACCATGAGGAAGAGCATCTGGAAGATTATGTGCGTGAACATAAAAAGACGGGGCGTGTCTTCCGGCATATTCATATAAATCACGGTCCTGATATAGAAAAAGCGATTGAGGCTGTAAAAAGTGAAGTGTCCAAGAACGAGTTTATCCGGCATAAATATTCTACCCGTTTCCTCTCCATTAAATTGTTGGAGAATGATCCTGACATTGAGCGTATTGTACGCACATTGCCGAATGCGGATGAAATTTTCCATGTCCGCGACAAGATGTCGAAGCGTGTTCAGGAGACAATGAATGAGGATTGTGAATCGGCTATTACTGATGCTAAATATGGATTTATCAGTGGTGCGTTGAAAGAAACGTTCACGGATAATCATCTGGAACAGGCGCAGACAACAAAGGTATTGGATTCGATTGTAACTCATCGTGTCTGGGGATTTCCTATTTTCTTTCTTTTTATGTATCTGATGTTTGAAGGTACATTTGTCATTGGCGAATATCCGATGATGGGGATTGAATGGATGGTAGAGCAGCTTGGTGAATTGCTGCGCAATAACATGTCGGAAGGTCCATTTAAAGATCTGCTGATTGATGGAATTATCGGTGGGGTAGGAGCTGTCATTGTTTTCTTACCGAATATCCTGATTCTGTATTTCTGTATTTCTATCATGGAGGATTCTGGTTATATGGCTCGTGCGGCTTTTATCATGGATAAGATCATGCATAAAATGGGGTTGCACGGAAAGTCGTTTATTCCTCTGATTATGGGATTCGGATGTAATGTGCCTGCGATTATAGCGTCCCGTACTATTGAGAACCGGAAGAGTCGTCTCATTACCATATTGGTGAATCCATTGATGTCTTGTAGTGCGCGTCTGCCGATTTATTTATTGTTGGTGGGTGCTTTCTTCCCGAACAATGCAAGTTTGGTGCTGTTAAGTATCTATGTGATTGGTATTGTGCTGGCCGTGGTAATGGCTCGCTTGTTTAGCAAGTTTCTGATAAAGGGTGATGATACGCCGTTTGTGATGGAGCTTCCTCCTTACCGAATGCCGACAGCGAAGTCTATCTTCCGTCATACATGGGAAAAGGGAGCGCAGTATCTGAAAAAGATGGGCGGAATTATTATGATTGCTTCTATTATTATCTGGTTTCTGGGATATTATCCGAATCATGATGCTTATGAAACGGTTGCCGAACAGCAGGAAAATTCTTATATCGGTCAGTTGGGGCGCGGAATAGAGCCGGTAATAAAGCCATTGGGATTTGATTGGAAATTAGGTATTGGCTTGCTTTCCGGTGTAGGGGCGAAAGAATTGGTGGTAAGTACGTTAGGCGTTTTGTATGCAGATGATCCGGATGCTGACTCGGTGAGTTTGGCAGAACGTATTCCGATTACTCCATTGGTCGCTTTTTGTTATATGCTGTTTGTATTGATTTACTTCCCGTGCATTGCGGCGTTGGCGGCTATCAAACAGGAATCGGGTAGTTGGAAATGGGCGCTTTTTGCTGCCTGCTATACAACGGCATTAGCTTGGCTTGTATCATTTGCTGTTTATCAGATTGGAGGATTGTTTGTATGAATAATTGGCAAGAGTGGGTAGTCGGAGTACTCGTTGTGCTCTGCATTACCCGTGTCGTATATGGAATATTTCTTTTTTTTCGTCGTACGCGGGAAAATCAGAATCCTTGTGACAGCTGCGTAAGTGGCTGTGAACTAAAGGATATGATGGAGAAGAAACGCAGAGAGTGTGATGTAAAGAAAAAAAGTACAAAGAAAAATTGCTGCGGATAGTTGGTAGTTTCAAAATTTGTACTACCTTTGCAACCGCAAACGAGAGATA
>ERZ791796.1447-NODE-1447-length-14689-cov-2.759669_pt1 | contig 14689 bp, 12 predicted proteins | sample MGYA00510311_ERZ791796 | MGnify/ENA primary metagenome ERZ791796 (study PRJEB30046, sample SAMN00792042) | human gut metagenome | study: EMG produced TPA metagenomics assembly of the A metagenome-wide association study of gut microbiota in type 2...
AGGAGGTGTTGGAGCATACGCCGCAGAGATGATTTGCCGTGCCGGAGTGGGCCGTATGACCATTGTAGATGCCGATACGGTGCAACCTACTAATATCAATCGTCAGCTTCCGGCCTTGCATTCTACCATTGGCGAACGGAAAGCGGAGGTGCTGGCTGCCCGTTTTAAGGATATTAACCCCGAACTTCAGTTACGGGTTTTATCGGTTTATTTGAAAGACGAGAATATTCCGGCGCTCTTGGATGCTGATTCGTATGATTTTATAGTAGATGCGATAGATACCATCGCTCCGAAATGCTACCTTATATACCATGCCTGGCAACGCAACCTGAAGATTGTGTCGAGTATGGGAGCCGGAGCGAAGAGCGATATTACCCAGATACGTTTTGCCGATTTGTGGGAAACCTATCATTGCGGGTTGAGCAAAGCCGTTAGGAAACGATTGCAAAAAATGGGAATGAAACGAAAGCTTCCGGTCGTCTTTAGCACGGAACAAGCCAATCAGGATGCTGTGATACAAACGGAAGATGAACAGAATAAAAAGTCTACAGCCGGAACTGTGAGCTATATGCCTGCCGTGTTCGGGTGCTATTTGGCTGAATATGTAATACGGAAATTATGATTGAAATTCAAGGTATAACGAAGAGTTTCGGCTCTTTGCAGGTATTAAAAGGAATAGACCTTTCTATCGGAAAAGGAGAAGTGGTGAGCATTGTAGGGCCGAGCGGCGCCGGTAAAACAACCTTGCTTCAAATTATGGGTACATTGGATAAGCCCGATTCCGGTACGTTGCAGGTGGATGGTGTGGAAGTAAATAAACTGAAAGAAAAAGAGCTTTCTTCTTTTCGTAATCGTCACCTGGGTTTTGTCTTTCAATTTCATCAGTTACTCCCGGAGTTTCCCGCTATCGAAAACATTATGATTCCCGCCTATATTGCAGGCGTATCCACTAAACAAGCGTTGGAACGCGCTAAGGAGATTCTCGATTTCATGAACTTGTCCGACCGCGCCCAGCATAAACCGAACGAACTCTCGGGTGGGGAGAAGCAGCGTGTGGCGGTAGCCCGTGCCCTGATAAACAATCCTTCGGTGATTTTGGCCGATGAACCTTCCGGTAGTCTGGACAGTCGTAATAAGGATGAACTTCACCAACTGTTTTTCCATCTTCGCGATACCTTTGGACAGACATTTGTGATTGTAACGCACGATGAAAACCTGGCTTCTCTGACCGACCGTACCATCCATTTGGTGGATGGCCTTATCCGGCCCGAAGACATTACTAATCTTGAACCTTAGGCATTACTAATCTTTCTCTCTCTACATTACTGATGTTCTTTCATGCTTCTTTGCTTCCTCTATTATGATGGAGTCATAGCATGCTGCAGATGTAGGAAGGTTGCTGGCCGAAAGAAGTCTTTTGTTATCCTTTTCGGGGGTTAAACAGCCCACTTCTTTCCTTTATCCTTGGTGAATAAGGTGAAATCTTTGTGTTGGTCGAATTCGATAAAGGAGGAAATGTTTTCTTAGACCTTCTTTTTATTATTGCTATCTGATAAAAGCCTTATAAACCTTTATCCGGTAACAATGTTTGAAATGCTTCTATATAAGATAGATACAAGTATATTCTATTTTTATCGGACAGTAGTGTCTTTTTATCCATCTGTCGAGAATAACTTCTTGGTAAAACTTTTCGCGGTAAAAGGTTGGTGATATAAAAAAAACAGTACATTTGCAATAGAATGGCAAGTTACTGTTCCGAGTGCTATCTACTTTAAACGAGAGCAGTGGGTTTGCGTATTGATAATTCGACTATGAAGAAACACATTGTATTGACTGTACTGTTAGGTTTTTACGCAACACTCCTTACGGCACAAAGTATAAATGGGAGCATTTTGGATAAGACGCATCAAGGAATACCTTATGCAACCGTACGTTTATTAAAGGTGGACTCCACTTTTGTCGAAGGGACTCATGCCGATAGTGTGGGAGTCTACTCGCTGGAACCCAAGCAAAAGGGGACTTATCTGTTACATGTAAGTTCCATCGGCTATCAGCCACATATTTTCCCCATTCGTGTACAAGGGAACGAGCAACTCCCTCCTGTTGTTTTGCAAACAGCGGATGTTGCTTTAGGCGAAGTTACGGTAAGCGCCTCTTCTTATGTCCGTCAAGATGATAAAATCATTATTTTTCCGGATAAGAAACAAGTGAAACACTCGTTTACGGGATATGATTTGCTCTATCGGCTTATGATTCCCGGAGTGGAAGTAGACCGCATGGAGGAAAAAGTGTCGACTTTAAACGGAGACGTTACACTGTATCTGGATGGGCGTAAAGTAGATGCAAGGGAAATACGGGGACTTAATGCAAATGAAATAGAGAAGGTTGAATATTACGATGTTCCTTCCGGAAAATACATGAATGACTATGCCGCTATCAACTTCATTACAAAGAAGTATGCAACGGGAGGATATGTCGCTTTGAATGGCGAGCAACGGATAGGGTATATGAGTGGTAAATATGGTGGAGTAGCTAAATTGGCTCGTAATCATACCAGTTACACTTTGTTTGCCGGTTATTCCATGAATAACCATGACGGCACAATGAATGATACGCAGGAGCATTTCCTCTTTTCCGACCACGAAACAGACCGTCACTCGGCTACGTTGGAGAACAGGGTAAAGAACAATAGTCAATATGCCCAGTTAAATGTGGCTAATCAGAACGATAAGCACTCTTTGATTGGAAAAATCTCTTTTGTACGCAACGATGCTCCCGACAATTATAACCGGAGTCTATTAGAATATGGCAAGGGGGAGAAACGGCAGGAGAGTTTTAATTATACCGACCAAAGAGGATGGAAGTCGGGAGTAGAGCTTTACGGCTATTTTAAGCTGAATGATAAACAGTTTCTAGAAACCACTATCGGAGGGGAATATTCGGACAATACGTATGCTTACACCTATCGGGAAAATAGCTTTTCTACCTTAAATAATAGTGACGAGGGCTTGTATGAGCTCTCTCTTCGATGTAATTATGGCATTCAGTTCAATCATAAGAACTCTTTGAATGTGCAGGCTTTTCATTTTCAGACCATCAGTTCTGTTGATTATAAAGGAGAGAATCCTTCCTGGCAACATTTTTGGATAGGAGAAAGTCTGCTGTTCCTGGAGTATAATCAACGGTTGAGTGATAAATTCTCTTTTAGGTTAGGCCCGGGTATTTCCTACATACAGTATCGTCTGCACGGAGATAGCAGGAAAGAGGCCTATTCTCCTCGCTTGCACTCCGGTCTGACTTATAGTCCTTCAAAGAATCAGCAAATACAACTCAACTGTCCGGTAGGTAACGGACAATTGACTATAAACCAGTTGAATGAAGTGGAGCAACAAATAGATTCATTGCAAATAAGGAGAGGTGCTCCCAATCAGAATATAGCCTTTCAGACTACGCCGACCCTCTCTTACAGCGGGCAGTTGGGTAAATTCAATGTAGGAGCCACCGTACTGTATAACATCATTAACGATGCAACCAGTGAACACTTGTATATAGAAAATGATAAATTGATAAGAAGTTGCGACAGTGACAGCAGGCACAGGGCGTTGCTCAGCAGGCTGTCCGCTTCGTGGAAAGTAACGGATAATTTACGCCTTAAGATGGCGGGAGCGTGGGTACGCATGAAATATAATACGGAAAAGGTGGTTGCTTTTTCAGGAAACATGCAAGTGGATTATTATTGGAAAGATTTCTCTTGCGGTGTTTTTGTTAAATCAAAGGATAAAGGACTCACTATAAATTTAATGCGAGTTACAATACCGGCCAAATATGGCGCATACGTTAGCTGGAGTCATAAGGGATGGCGTATGGAAGGTGGAGTGAAAGAGCCTTTTAGCAAACATAATAAGTGTGAGTCGATACTGGATAAAGGAATTTACCGTTATCAAAATATAGAAACCGGGCAGCTTTATCGTCCGAGTGGGTATGTGAAATTGGCTTATACATTCGACTTCGGAAAGAAAACCACTCGCGAGCGTGAGGATGTCAACACCACCATCAATAGTTCTATATTGAAGGCGGATAAATAAAGAAGATTGGGCATACATATTAATTAAGGTATATCGGAATAGGGATACTTCACCAAAGAATCCGGCTATTTTCAGTCTAATCTGAATCATTCATACTCAGGAGCTATAGATGTTAAAGGAATTCTCCGACAACATGCCGGGTAAGTAGTTAAAGCCGATGGTTTTCTCTGATAATACAGTCACATTAGCTCTGGTTCCTTCACTCTTGCCAAAGTGATGACTCCTTTAATTTCCGCAATGAATAATAAAAAGCCTCCTTTTTTACGCTTATACTAGCACACGTTTGCGTTAGTAGTCTTGCGGGTGTGCGAGACTACTAACGCAAACGTGCGAGACTACTTAGACAAGGCAATGAGACAACTGTCGTTAAATCAAAGCGGAGGTATGGCTATTTCTTCGTTTTGTTCAACCCAGTCGTCAATCGTAAAATTTCCCGTTTGACTTTCAATGGATATGCCGTTTAAAGAGAGGGTAATATTGGTTAAGGTGCCGGCACTTAAGGTGTGTGTAATATTGTGGCTTACCTTCTTTACTGTTCCGTTACTCAACCGGATAAAGAGGGTCATAAGGGGTTTGGGTGCCGAGGGAAAGAGGGCGATATTCTGCGCGCTCCATGTTTTACTGTCCAGACTTTCGGTAAGCGCGAAGGCTACGGTTTTGTCCTGTTCGCTCGGGGCGCCTGTATAGGCATTAATGGCATAAGCGATGCTTCCGATGTGTATCCACATAGAATCTACGGCAGAGGTAATCGCCTGTCCGTTGGTATTTTGCACGGTGATATTCAGTGCAGCCGTTACATGTTTCAAATTGGCATGCAACGGGTCGCTCCCAATGGTGATAGCTTGCGTAGCAAAAACCAGTTCGTAGGCTGAGTGATAGGTGGTATCCAACAGATTGGGGCGTAAGGTATATTGCGATGTGGCCAAATCTGTTCCTATCGTTAAGCTCGGTTCATTCAATTGTCCGGTATTCGTTGTGAAATAAGTGGGCGCTCCCCGAAATAAAATGTTGTACGTTCCGCTTGGAAGACGTAAAGCCATTGTACTGGGCTGTGCAAGACCGTCTTTAATGTTATAAACAGCCGGAAATGCCGTCTGCTTTCCCTGTGTATTGTAGTTTCCTATATAAATACCGCTATTGGCTTGGCAAGGAAGTACCTCCAATGGGCCGTTATAGTTTCTGTTTCCATCTATCGTTGCGGTGATGCGCGATGTTTTTAACCAGGAATTGGAGTCTGTACAATTATCATCGTCTGTACAAGACGTTATTGCCAAGAGCAATAATGGAATAAAATAAATCTGTTTCATAAGTCTACTAAGTTTTAGCCTGCATCATTCATGCTCAGGAGTAAAAGGAATGCTCATTTCGTTAGGAGTGAAGGTGTTAGAGCCGACACTGCTGTATTGTCAGCGTAAAACTATTGACTTTAACCACTTAGCCAACTTGTAGGCGGAACACTCCTTTAACTTCTATAACTCCTGAGTATAAATAATTCAGGATAGGTTCTGTTATGGAGAACAACAAAACTTTTGGAATGTTTATACTCCTATCTCCTGTTTTTATTTTTATCTTTGCGGAGATACGAAGAAAGGCTGCACCCGGCAGGAATATTCGGGCAGGTTCGCTGGGCTAGCCCTGTTTAAGCCTTTTTGCGGGAAATATAGAAAAGAGTAATACATTCAATAAATAGTAAAGCGTATGCATGTCAATTTAGGAAAATTCAATCAACTGGAAGTAGTAAAAGAAGTAGATTTCGGCGTATATTTAGATGGAGGGGACGATGGTGAAATATTGCTTCCAACCCGTTATGTTCCGGACGATTGTCAACCGGGTGATATGCTGAATGTCTTTATTTATCTCGATAATGAAGAACGCCTGATTGCCACTACGTTGACTCCTTTAGTGCAAGTCGGAGAATTTGCTTATCTGGAGGTGGCATGGGTAAATCAGTTCGGAGCCTTCTTGAATTGGGGATTTGTTCGTTCCGTTCCGGGAACAGAAAATGAAGATGCAGGTAGGGCGGGGTTATATTATCTATGCGTATGTGGATGAAGAGAGCTATCGCATCGTAGCTTCGGCCAAAGTGGAACGTTATCTGTCGAAAGAGATGCCTGAATATAAAGAGGGCGAACTGGTTGATATCCTTATCTGGCAGAAAACGGATTTAGGCTTCAAAGCGATTGTCGATAATAAATATAGCGGCTTACTTTATCAGAATGAAATATTCCAGTCCATAGAGACCGGAATGCGTATGAAAGCTTATGTGAAACAGGTGAGGGATGATGCTAAAATCGATTTGGAACTACAGCGTGGCGGCGCTCGTAAAGTGGATGATTTCGCTGAGGTCTTGCTGCAATATCTGGAAGAGCATGAGGGGCGCACTTCCATATACGACAAGAGTGAGGCCGATGAAATTTACGCTACCTTTGGTGTAAGCAAGAAGACATTCAAGAAGGCGGTGGGTGAGCTTTATAAAAAGCGTCTGATTGTGTTGGAGGAACAAGGAATCCGCCTAAAGAGATAACCGACAGAGACTTCACTCTAAAAGAGTTCGTTGACCGAAAACGAACCGGCTGCCGTTAGGAGAAAGAGAATGAGGAAGGGGTATGCCTATAAAAAGAATAGGGAAACCCCTATTCATATTTAGGGAAAAACTGTCGTTGTAAGGATTTCCCTTTCTTTATATTTGCAGCATAGATAAACGAACAAAAGAAAAACGATTATGAAAAGATTGACTGTTACCTTATTTTGTATAGCTCTTTTGGCATGGAGTTTACCCGGCCGGGCTGCAATGAGTATATCGGAAGTTCGTCAGAATGCACGTTTCTTATCAGACCGTATGGCCTACGAGTTGAATTTGAATCCTACCCAATATGCGGATGTCTATGAAATTAACTATGATTTTCTTTCGGGTGTCCGGCTGGTAATGGACGGAGTAATAAGGGGAAATGAGTATTCCATAGACCGCTATTATGAGTATCTGGACATGCGTAATGAGGATTTAAGTTATGTATTATCCCGTCGGCAATATTTAGAGTTTGCCAATAAGGAGTACTTCTATCGCCCGATTTATACCGACCGAAATGTTTGGCGGTTACGGGTTTATACGGTTTATAAGAATTCGACTTATTTCTATTTTTCCCTTCCGGTGAATTTCTATACCTATAATGGAATTCATAGTAGAAGTCGTTACCGGGGAGGATATTATACGGGACGTTACCATCATGAAAGATATCATGGCCCTTTGTATCATATTCGCGACCATAAATCGTACGCCGACCATCGTTGGCATGATTTCAAGGCTCCGGCGCCACGTCCCGGTAACAGACCATCGCGATACGAACCGGTACGTCCGGGACATTCCGACCGTCCGAATCTGAATAACCGTCCCGGCAATAACGGGCATCCCGGAATACAGAATCGTCCGCCTCAAGACCATCGTCCTAATGGCAACGGACATCCGAATACTTCTGTTCGTCCGGATAATAACCGACCGAACGGACATACCAATACACGTCCTGACCAAGGAAACCGCCCCAATCAGGGAAACCGTCCCGGTCAAGGTATTCGTCCGGAGCAGAACCGTCCGAATCAGAACAATCATTCCGGTCAGCAAAATAAGCCGAATAGCACTACCCGTCCTAATCAAGGAGGTAGCCGTCCGAATTCGGGAAACAAACCGAACAGTAATGTCCGTCCCAATCAGAATAACAACCATTCCGGACAACAAGCACGTCCTAGTGGCACGTCCCGTCCGGTACAGGTAGTTCACCAACCGAATAAAGACAAAGGTGGAAACAGTTCGTCCGAACGTGAAACGAAACGTAATCAATCCGGAGGTTCCAGAAGATAACGAAATACTCCTCTCTCTATGGCGGATATAAGGACATGGCTGAAACGTTCCGGTGTAAAGAGACAGGACGCGTTCCCTTTCCTTGTTTGCCTTGCTCATGTTTGTATTAGAACAATATCTTGTCATTCAAACGATTAGCTTCTTATATGGATGCTTGTAGAAGCGAATGTAAACGCCTCATTTCTGCTTCAGGATTCCATAGGCCTGCGGAGTGTTGTTAGCTAGGCCTACGGAGTACCCCTTAGCCAAGCCTACGGAACGACATTGGATAGGCGTACGGAGTAATATAGCTCAAACTTGGTCCGGAGGGAGCGATTTTAAGCCCAAGTAAATCTGCAATGATTATTGGAAGAGGGGAATCTAAATGGAAAAAGGAAAGCCTGCCTTGTTGAAACAAAAAAAGGAGACTCGCTAAACGAATCTCCTTTCTTCGTAGGAATAAAGTATTACGAATTAACTCTTTTTTCCTGAATTCTGGCTTTCTTACCAGTAAGTGCACGTAAGTAATACAACTTAGCTCTGCGTACTTTACCGATTTTATTTACAGTAATGCTGTCGATAGCCGGTGATTCGATAGGGAAGATACGCTCAACACCTACTGTTCCGGACATCTTACGAACTGTGAAACGTTTTTTGTCGCCATGACCTGAAATGCGAATAACAACACCACGGTACAACTGTACACGCTCTTTGCTACCCTCAACGATACGATATGCTACAGTTACAGTGTCACCTGCTTTAAATTTCGGATATTCCTTACCCGTAGCAAATGCTTCTTCAGCAATTTTAATTAAATCCATTTGTTTTTATTATTAAATTGTTTATCGTTACCAACGCAACATGCCAAGTTACTCTTCCTCTGACAGCGATTGCGCGAAAGCGGTGCAAAGTAACAAATTATTTGGCAGACATACAAGTATATAAAGAATTTTTTGAATACTTCATGGCTGTTGTTGCTTTTTTGTTTACTTTTGATGCATAAATTAGAAGTAAATCGTAATGATACAATTGAAAACTGTTTCAATGCTATGCCTGGCTTCCGTTTTATTATGGGGAAGTGCTTGCCATACAGCTTCATATAGTCTTGTTTCTGTGCAGGGTGGACGTTCGGAGATAACTTCCGTGTATGATAAAAATCCGGATAAGGATGCGTTGCTTATCTTAGCACCCTATAAAGCAAAAGTGGATAGTGTGATGTCGCCGATTATTGGAGAGTCGGAAATGAATCTGGTTGCCTACCGTCCTGAAAGCCCGTTGTCCAATCTGATTGCGGATGTATTGCGCGAGTCTGCGGAAAAATATATAGGTAGGAAAGCGGATGTGGGATTGGTCAATGTAGGAGGATTACGTACCTCTTTGGCTGAAGGAAATGTGACATTTGGAAATATCTACCGGATTTTGCCTTTTGAGAATACGTTATGTATTGTTACCATGACAGGCGCCCAGCTGAGACAACTATTTGAAAATATAGCTTCTACAGGAGGAGAGGGCATTAGCGGAGCCCGTATGGTGATTTCTAAAGACAGGAAATTAGTTGATGTCAAAGTAGACGGGAGGCCCATTGACGAAGACCGTATTTATAAGGTGGCTACGATTGATTATCTGGCGGAAGGCAATGACGGTATGCTTGCTTTTAAGCTTTCCAACGAAAGGCTTCAGCCGAAAGGAGCAACTCTTCGGCAACTATTTTTAGATTATGTGACTGCTTTGCATAAGCAAGGTAAAAAGGTGACTTCTTATAAGGATGGACGTATTACTGTAAAATGAAAAGAATGATGAAAAGAAACAATAACCTCAAACGCTGGGCAGCTCTGTTTTATGTGTTATGCCTTTGCGTGTGGCTTCCGGCTCAGGAGCTGAAAGAACTTTATATTTTTCATACAAACGATACGCATAGCTGTATCGAGCCCATTGAGGCACATTATCCGGATACGGCGCAGGCCAATAAAGCCGGATTTGTACGTAGAGTTACTTTTCTGAAAGAAATGCGTAAGCAGCATCCGGATATGCTTCTTTTTGATTCGGGTGATTTCTCTCAGGGTTCTCCTTATTATAATATGTTTAAGGGGGATGTGGAGATAAGATTGATGAATGAGATGGGATATGATGCCGGAACGATAGGGAACCATGAATTCGACTATGGCTTGGACAACATGGCGCGTTTGTTTCAAATCGCAAAGTTTCCCATTGTTTGCGCAAACTATAGTGTGGAAGGAACCGTATTGGAGGGGATAGTAAAACCTTACGTTATTCTGCATCGCAATGGTCTGAAGATAGGTGTCTTTGGACTTGGCCCGAAGATGGAAGGACTTGTTCAGCAAAAGAATTATGAAGGCCTTGTTTATAACGACCCTGTAAAGTGTGCCAATGAGGTAGCGGATTTGTTGAAAAATAAAAAGCATTGCAATGTGGTTATCTGTCTTTCCCATTTGGGATGGAAGGGGACAGACAGTGATGAAGTGCTGATTCCTGCTACCAGAAATATAGATGTCGTGTTGGGCGGACATTCTCATTCTTATTTTGAAGCTCCGGTATACTATAAGAATCTGGATGGAGTGGAGGTACCGCTTCAACAAATGGGAAAGAATGCTCGGTTTGTAGGACGAATGGTATTGAAATTTCAGAAACACTAATAGACGAAAACATTGAAATTACCTTTTGGTGTTATAATTAATATTCTTCTCTTATTCTTTCCGGTATGCCTGTTCGGTCAACAGGTAGAGCCTTTGTTGTTTTATAAGATAGCCCGTAGTCAGGACTGTGAACGATGGGTGGAGCACACCTTTTCGCAGATGACTTTACGCGAGCAGGTTGCTCAGTTATTTGTGTATACCATATCGCCTACGGTTTCCCGTGCAAATCTGAATTTGTTGAATAGGGTCGTCAGAGAGCAACAAGCCGGAGGCTTATTGTTTTCCGGTGGAGAGGTAAAAGGGCAAATTGAATTGACAAACCGCGCGCAGAAATTAGCCAAAGTACCTTTATTAATCACTTTCGACGGTGAATGGGGATTGGCTATGAGATTAAAAAACACTCCCTCTTTCCCACGGAATGAAGTGCTGGGCTGTATACAACAGGATAGTCTGATTTATGAATATGGGCGGGAAGTAGGGCGTGAGTGCAATGAGATAGGCGTACATGTAAACTTTGCGCCGGTGGCGGATGTCAATATCAATCCGAATAATCCGGTTATTAATACACGTTCCTTTGGAGAAGACCCCGAGAATGTGGCACGAAAGGTGGTTGTCTATGCTTCCGGATTGGAGAGTCGGAAGGTGCTTTCTGTTTGTAAGCATTTCCCGGGGCATGGCGATACGGAGGTCGATTCTCATTTTGCATTACCTGTTTTGCACTTCGAACGGGGGAGGTTAGACAGTATAGAGCTGCATCCCTTCAATGCGGCCGTACGTGCCGGGGTAGGTGGAGTCATGGTCGGACATTTGCAGGTTCCTTCTTTGGATGGGGATGAGTATGCTTCTTCCATGTCGCATAAAGTGGTTCACGATTTACTTTGCCACGAATTGGGATTCAAAGGATTGGTTTTTACCGATGCGTTGGCCATGAAAAGTGTGGGGAATGTCAATAAAGTATCGGTGCAGGCACTTATAGCTGGTAATGATGTGTTGTTAGGACCTCCTTCTTTGCGTGGAGAAATAGAGGATGTGATGGACGCAATTCGCAAGGGGAAGATTAGCAGGCAGAGCATTGAACGTAAATGCCGGAAGATGCTGACTTATAAATATGTATTGAATGCTTCTCAGAAGTCGCAGATACGAACGGAAGGGTTAGGGCAACGGATTAACACTCCGGCTACCGCTTCCATCCTTTCCCAATTGAGAAAAGCTGCCGTTACGGTAGTAAAGAATCGTAGCCGTTGTCTTCCTTTGCAGAAAAACATGTTTCCGGTGGCAATTCTTCATATAGGGGAAAAAGGAGCGAGCCGGTCGTTTGAACAAGCTCTTGCTACCTATGTACCTGTTTCGTCATTCCGGTTGGATTCTACTCTTCACTCCGGTCAGTTGGAAGCCTTGCGTGGAAAATTAAGTAGTTATCCTCTTGTCATTGTTTCTCTTACGGAACCGGCATGTGGAAGGTATGCCGATTTTTTGTCTTCTTTAAGTAGAAGTGTCCCTACGGTCTATACTTTATTTGTGCCGATAAAGAGTATGGAATCTATTCCGGACGCATTGGTTGCTTCGGAAGCTATTGTGATGGCTCATTCGGCCGAGGCGGAAGTGCAAGATTACGTAGCGGCAGTACTGTACGGCTATGCGAAAGCCGACGGCCGGATGTCTGTCAGTGTAAAAGGGGTTTGTCGGGTGGGCGACGGTGTAACCATCCGGAAAAGGAAACAGCCGGAGAATACAATCTTGCCTGAAATGGTAGGCATGAATAAGCATATTTTAAACCAAATCGATGCCATTGCTTTGGAAGGCATTAAAGAACACGCCTATCCGGGTTGCCAGATTGTGGTGCTAAAGGATGGACAAACGGTTTATGACAAATGTTTCGGTACACATACTTATCGTTCCGTACAAGCTGTACGGCGTACGGACTTGTACGATTTGGCTTCATTAACTAAAACAACTGCTACGTTGTTGGCTGTGATGAAATTGTATGAGGAGGGTCGGATTCATTTGGATGATGTGGTTTCCGACTATTTGCCTGTTTTTAAAAATACCGATAAGGCTTCCATTACGATACGGCAATTGCTGTTGCATGAGTCCGGATTACCTGCTACCCTTCCTTTTTATAGGGAAGCCATTGAAGAGCGTAGTTATAAATCTCCTTTCTTGCAGGCTAAGCAAGATGCGGCGCACCGTACACAAGTAGATACGCATGCGTACGTAGCTTCCGGATTCCGTTATAAAAAGAGCCTGGTGTCCGAAGTCTCGTCGGAGAATTATCCGTTCCAGGCCGGTGAAAAGTTGTTTTTGCACCATTCTTTCCCTGCTTTAATGATGAAAAGAATAGTAGAAACTCCTTTGCTAAAGCGACAGTACAGATATAGTGACATTAATTTTGTATTGCTGAAAGAGGTAGTCGAAATGGTGAGTGGAGAGTCTTTGGACGCGTATTTGGAAACTCATTTTTATAGGCCGATGGGTCTGAAACGTCTGCTGTATCAACCCCTTTCGCAGTATGACAAGGCGTATGTCCTCCCTTCCGTATCGTATGATTTTCTGCGTCGTAGTCCTTTACAAGGTTATGTGCACGACCCTATAGCTGCTTTCTTGGGTGGCGTATCCGGTAATGCGGGCTTGTTTGGTTCGGCCCGGGATGTGGCTTCAGTCTACCAAATGTTATTGAACGGAGGTATGTATAAAAACCGTCGTTATTTGAAAAATGAGACCTGTTTATTGTTTGCCACAACAATGTCGAAGATATGTCGCAGGGGATTAGGGTTCGACCACCCCGATAAGAAGAATCCGAAAGCGAATCCTTGTGCTGAATCTGCGCCACAGTCGGTTTATGGGCATACGGGCTTTACAGGCACTTGTGCATGGGTAGACCCTGAGAACCGGATGGTTTTTGTTTTTTTAAGTAACCGTACCTGGCCGGATGCTTGGAACCGTAAATTTCTGGATTTGAATATCCGTCCTCGCATTCAGGAGGTGTTGTATCAATCATTGACTCATCCCTATTCGTATTAAATAGTTTGCTTGTGTATTGAGTAAAAGGTACTTGTGTGTCTTATGGAAACGGGCGAATGATTCCAGTATTTTTTGCTCCCAGGATGTAAAAGCTTTGTAAAACAAGGAGAAAGAGTCTGCGAAAAAGAAGCCTTTTATTTAGACGGAATACAAATTAATGTAATTTTACGTTTTTAGAGGACAACCAATACGGAAAACATGTACATTTGCCAATGAAAAAGAATACTAATAACTTAAATTGATAAGAAAATGGCTTACGTAATTGGTAGCGATTGTATCGCATGTGGAACTTGTATTGACGAATGTCCGGTAGGAGCAATCAGCGAAGGTGATATTTATTCAATCAACCCTGAATTGTGCACTGAATGTGGAACATGTGCTGATGTATGTCCTTCTGAGGCTATCAGCTTAGGATAAGAAGATACAACTCCATAAAAGGAAAAAGAAAAGGAGTATGGATGCAAAAGTCCATACTCCTTTTTTCATTGTACTAATCCTAGTATGGTTGTTAGAGTACTTATGCTTTTCTTGGGAATTTAAAATTTACGCCTTTCATTTCATCCTTCTTTCGTTCATAGATGCAGTAAATGTTTACAAGTTTTAGGAAGGTAAAAAATAAGCCTGTCTAACTTTTGATTGTTAAACAGGCTCATGATATCTGCTATTTAGTTCTTATTATTTCAAAGCGGCTAAAGCTTCTTTAATACGACGCATAGATTCTACAATGTTTTCATCAGAAGTCGCATAACTCATACGAATGCACTCAGGAGCACCGAATGCGCCGCCACCTACGCAAGCTACGTGGCCAACTTCCAGCAAGTACATGGCTAAATCGGCTGCATTATTTATCTTGCGGTCGTCTGCTGACTTTCCAAAATAAGCATCGCATTTCGGGAAGATATAGAAGGCGCCTTGCGGTACATTTACTTCGAATCCCGGAACCTCTTTCGCTAATTTGACAATCAAATCACGACGGCGTTCAAATGCTTTACGCATTTCTTCTACCGGAGCTTGAGTGCCTGTATAAGCAGCCTCGGCAGCTTTTTGAGATACGGAGCATGGTCCGGAGGTATATTGTCCCTGCAATTTGTTGCAAG
>ERZ791796.1462-NODE-1462-length-14467-cov-5.877116_pt1 | contig 14467 bp, 19 predicted proteins | sample MGYA00510311_ERZ791796 | MGnify/ENA primary metagenome ERZ791796 (study PRJEB30046, sample SAMN00792042) | human gut metagenome | study: EMG produced TPA metagenomics assembly of the A metagenome-wide association study of gut microbiota in type 2...
CTTTTGTGAGTTTTCTGTGAATTTGATTAAAAAGTCCTTGACAATTTGTCTCTGGCAAGACCGCAAAATCCATCCTTATTTCCTGCGGTGCTAGGCTCGCCCCCTTCGACATCCAAGAACTGCGGGACCTCACCATGTACGATGAACTGCAACTGGACACGCTGGGTGATAAGAAAACAGCTCTGTTCCTCATTATGTCGGACACGGATTCCACCTTTAATTTCCTCATCAGCATGGTCTACACGCAGCTTTTCAATCTGCTTTGCGATAAAGCAGATGATGTGTACGGCGGCAAACTGCCCATCCATGTGCGGTGTCTCATTGATGAGTGTGCTAACATCGGTCAGATTCCACAACTGGAAAAACTGGTGGCTACCATCCGCAGCCGTGAAATCTCTGCCTGCCTTGTTTTGCAGGCGAGAAGCCAGTTGAAAGCCATCTACAAAGACAATGCGGACACCATCGTAGGCAACATGGACAGCCAGATTTTCCTCGGCGGCAGTGAGCCGACCACCCTGAAAGACCTGTCGGAAATGCTGGGCAAGGAGACCATTGATGCCTTCAACACCTCGGACACCCGTGGCAACAGCCCCAGCTACGGCACTACGTTCCAGAAGATGGGTCACGAATTATTGAGCCGGGACGAGCTGGCGGTGCTGGACGGCGGCAAGTGTATTTTGCAGCTGCGTGGTGTCAGACCGTTTCTTTCTGACAAGTACGATCTGACCCAGCACCCCAACTACAAGCTCACCTCGGACTATGACCCCAAGAACGCTTTGGACATTGAGAAGTTCGTGAACCGAAAAGAAAAAATCCACCCCGGTGATGAGTTCATCGTGGTGGACGCTGATTCGCTCCCGTCTGCCTGACCCGGTAGGCGGTTATTTTTATCATTGGTCTGATAAGTACACAAGAAAATCAACTTTGCTGCGGCTATGCGGCATAAAATGATAGGATTTCAGGTGTGTACAAATGACCAAAAACGCTTTATAATAAAGGAGAAAAGACTATGGAATTCTTCAACAGTGCTATCGAAGTTCTTCAGACTCTGGTTGTCGCTCTGGGTGCTGGCCTCGGCGTTTGGGGTGCCATCAACCTGCTGGAAGGTTATGGTAACGACAACCCCGGCTCGAAGTCGCAGGGTATGAAGCAGCTCATGGCTGGCGGCGGCGTTGCGCTGGTCGGCATCACCCTGATTCCCCTGCTGAGCGGCCTGTTCGGTTAAGAACAGCGGGCGGCGGTTGCCGCCCGGTACATATTATAATAAGAAGCACCATAGTCACCATCTTATCTATAAAAGGTGAAGCAGATGAGCGAGATTTTACTGTATCACGGTAGCAAAGAGGAAGTTGTCTATCCCGAAATCCGTATCACACGGTATACAAAAGACTTTTCATGGGGATTCTATTGCACGAATAACTATCAGCAAGCCTACCGCTGGGCAGACCGCCGCTCCGCAGATGGTATTGTGAACATTTACCGCTATGTAGAGAATCCTGAGCTGAAGATTCTGCGCTTCCCGGAAATGTCAGATGAATGGCTGGACTTTATTGCAAAATGCCGTGCAGGAGAAATGCACCCCTATGATATTGTAGAGGGGCCGATGGCCGATGATACGATTTGGGATTATGTCAACGGCTTTACTTCCGGTCAAATCAGCCGCGAAGCATTTTGGGCATTGGCAAAATTCAAACACCCGACACACCAGATTAGTTTTCACACTGCCAATGCTCTGCGCTGCCTAACATTCGAGAGGAGTGAACACATTCATGACGGAAAAACAGATGAATGATATTTTTTATGTATGCAGCCTGATCGAATACATTGCCCGCAAGACAAAGAACCATCGGCAGGATGTGATACGCTGCTTCTCCAAAAAGGATATTGAACACCAGCTCTATGCTGCTGAGGTAAACCACTGCTTATCCTTTGAACAGGTGTCGGAAGAACTGATTGATTGGTTCAACATTCCGAACGGTAATTTTGATACCGTAGCCGAGTGCCGCTACGAAGTTCCTTCTGCAACTTCCATCGGAATGCTGTATCAGGGATTGGTGCTGTCCACCATGAAGAACGATGATGCCGCACAGACGATTATCGATGTTTTCTCCTCGTTCATCACCGATGAAATTTCGGACTTCAATTCCAATGTCTATTATACCAACCCTGATTATCTGCGCTGCTCTTATCTGGAGGGCAAGATGCTCGCTTAACTGAATTTTTACTATGCCGATTGCCGAAAAGCAGTCGGCTTTTTTGTTTCCATAGCACGATTTTTCGTCACAACAGCCCCCTGCGGTTTGCAGTTTTTGAATGTTGTCTGCAAAAATCGTGCTTTTAGTTTATCCACCCATCAGCGAAAGGCGGTGCTATTATGCAGTTTTTGACCCACATTATTTTTCTCCTGAACCTTCTCAAGACCCTTATCAACCACTTCAGCTAAGGACGGTGACTGCTGAATGGAAACCGTTCTTAAAGCCATTGCCGACTGGATCAAAGGCATCCTGACGGCAGGCATTATGTCAAACCTTTCCGGCCTGTTCGACGATGTGAACACGCAGGTCGGCAATATCGCCCAGCAGGTGGGCACCAAGCCCTCCAGCTTTGAGCCGAGAGTGTTCGCTATGATCGAAGCCCTCTCCCGGAATGTAGTGCTGCCCATTGCAGGCATCATCCTGACCTTCATCGCCTGTTATGAATTGATCGAGATGATCACTCAGCATAACAATATGGCGCAGTTTGAGCCTGCCCTCATCATGCGCTGGATTTTTAAGACCGCTGTTTCGGTATGGCTCATCAGCAACACCTTCGATATTGTGATGGCGGTATTCGACGTCACCCAGAAGGTGGTGTCCGATTCCAGCGGCATCATTGCCGGAAACACCCGTGTCAACGACATTGGCTTGTCGATGTTGGAAGCCAGCCTGATGCAGATGGACGTAGGCCCCCTGTTCGGGCTATTCCTGCAAAGTTTCTTCATCGGCATCACTATGCGGATCTTGAGCATCATCATTTTTGTGATCGTCTACGGGCGTATGATTGAAATCTACTGCATGGTAAGCCTTGCGCCCATCCCCATGGCAACATGGGGCAACCACGAGCAGTCGCACATGGGGCAGAACTACCTGAAATGCCTGTTTGCGCTGGGTTTTCAGGGCTTTCTCATCCTCATCTGCGTGGCGATTTACGCTGTACTGATCCAGAGCGTGGCGATTTCCGGGGATGCCATCAACTCCATTTGGAGCATTGTGGGCTACACCGTCCTGCTCTGTTTCAGCCTGTTCAAGACCAGCTCGGTGACGAAATCCGTTCTCGGAGCGCACTAAAGGAGGTGCTTTATTGGCTGCGTATATTTCCGTTCCCCGTGACCTGACGAAAGTGAAATCGAAGGTCGCGTTCAACCTGACCAAACGGCAGCTTGTCTGCTTTGGCACAGCGGCTCTCATTGGAGTGCCGCTGTTTTTTGTTCTCCGGGATTCCGGCGGCAACACTGCCGCCACCCTCGGCATGATGGCGGTGATGCTGCCGGCGTTCTTCCTTGGGATGTACGAGAAAAACGGCCAGCCCATGGAAAAGCTGCTGTCGTACTATGTGCAGTCCCGGTTTGTCCGCTCGAAGATTCGCCCCTACAAGACCAACAACTACTATGCGATTTTGATGAAGGGAGGCATGAACCATGATTCCGTTTTGGAAAAAGACCGATAAAGGCGGCAAGAAAACGCCGCCGAAACCCGCTATTCCTCACACGGCACAGCAGTCCATTCCCATGCAGCGGATGTTTGAGGATGGAACCTGCCGGGTGAGGGCAAACTACTACACCCGGACGATTGCCTATCAGGATATTAACTATCAGCTGGCACAACAAGAGGACAAAAACGCGATTTTCGAGGAATGGTGTTCGTTCCTCAACTTCTTCGACAGCTCCATCAAATTTGAACTGTCCTTTGTGAACATGGCAACCGACAGCACCGAGTTTGAGAAAAGCATCCGCATCCCGTACCAGCGGGATGGTTTCGATGATGTTCGTGCCGAGTATTCCCAGATGCTGCGCCAGCAGCTTGCCAAGGGCAATAATGGTCTGACCAAGACCAAATTCATCACCTTTGGTGTGGAGGGCGAAAGCATGGCACAGGTCAAGCCCCGGCTTGACCACATCCAGAACGATTTGCTCAACAACTTCCACCGGCTGGGGGTGCAGGCAAAGCCCCTGAACGGTGTCCAGCGGCTGAAACTCATGCACGATATGTTCAACATGGACGGTGCCAGCAAGTTTCACTTTGACTGGAAGGACCTTGTGAAAAGCGGCCTTTCGGTGAAGGATGCTATTGCGCCTACTGCCTTTGCCTTCAAGAACAGCCGCACCTTCCAGATGGGCGGCATCTTTTGCGCCGCCAGCTTTCTGAGCATCACGGCATCCGACATCAGCGACCAGCTTTTGAAGGATTTTCTGGACATGGATTCCTCGCAGATTGTTACCATGCACATCCAGTCCGTTGACCAGAACCGTGCCATTAAGACAGTGAAGCGCACCATCACGGAACTGGATCGCAGTACCATTGAGGAGCAGAAAAAAGCAATCCGTTCCGGTTATGATATAGACATTCTTCCGTCAGATTTGAAAACTTACGGCAGGGATGCCAAGGCACTTTTGAAGGAATTACAGAGCCAGAACGAGCGGATGTTCCTCGTCACCTTTCTGGTGCTGAACACCGGCAGGACTGAACAGGAACTGGAAAACAATGTTTTTCAGGCATCCAGTATTGCCCAGAAGCACAACTGCAACCTGTGCCGACTGGACTTCCAGCAGGAGCAGGGTCTGATGAGCAGCCTGCCGCTGGCTGACTGCCAGATCGAAATTCAGCGAGGACTGACTACCAGCAGTACCGCCATCTTCATTCCGTTCACCACACAGGAACTGTACCAGTCCGGCAAGGAAAGCCTGTATTACGGCCTGAACGCCCTGTCCAACAACCTGATTATGGTAGACCGGAAGAAACTGAAGAACCCCAATGGCCTGATTTTGGGTACTCCCGGCTCCGGCAAAAGTTTCTCAGCAAAGCGTGAAATTGCAAACGCCTTTCTGGTGACGGATGATGATATTATTGTCAATGATCCTGAGGGAGAGTATTCTCCGCTGGTGAATCGGCTGAAAGGTCAGGTCATCAAAATCAGCCCCAACAGCACCCAGTTCATCAACCCCATGGACATCAACAGCAATTACAGCGAGGAGGACAATCCGCTGGCTCTGAAAGCGGACTTTATTCTTTCGCTGTGTGAACTGGTGGTAGGCGGAAAAGAGGGCTTGCAACCTGTGGAAAAGACGGTCATTGACCGCTGTGTGCATCTGATTTACCGCAAATATTTTGCCGACCCCTGCCCGGAGAATATGCCCATTCTTGAGGACTTGTACAACGCCCTGCTCCAACAGGACGAGAAGGAAGCCCACCATGTTGCTACGGCGTTGGAAATCTACGTCAAGGGCAGTCTGAACCTCTTCAATCACAGAACCAATGTAAACGTCAACAACCGCATCGTCTGCTACGACATCAAGGAACTGGGCAAGCAGATGAAGAAACTCGGTATGCTCATCGTGCAGGATCAGGTCTGGGGACGTGTCACTGCCAATCGTAGTAGCGGAAAGTCCACCCGATATTATATGGACGAGATGCACCTCCTCTTAAAAGAGGAGCAGACCGCGGCCTATTCTGTGGAGATTTGGAAGCGGTTCAGAAAATGGGGCGGAGTGCCGACTGGATTAACGCAGAACGTCAAAGACCTGCTTTCTTCGCGTGAGGTCGAGAATATTTTCGAGAACAGCGACATGATCATCATGCTGAATCAGGCCGCTGGCGACCGTCAAATCCTCGCAAAGCAGCTCAACATCTCGCCCCATCAGCTTTTCTATGTGACCCACTCCGGCGAGGGCGAAGGGCTGCTGTTTTTCGGCAATGTCATTCTGCCCTTTGTGGACCGTTTCCCCACCGATCTGGAACTCTACCGCATTATGACCACCAAGTTGGGTGAAGTCTCGGAGGGCGCGCAGAAATGAGTGAACCGAAGCTGAACATCAAAGAGGAAACGTCCGCAAAAAAGACCCGTTCTCCCCCGAAAAAAGCCAAGGTAGAGCAGACGGTGCCCAAAAAGAAAAAGCTGAAAACCGATGCAGATAAAGCTGCGGAAAAGGCACAGCATCTGCGGTTTGGCAAGGCGGAACTGACCCCGGACGAACTGAGCCGGTTGAGCAAGACGCAGAAGCGAGAGATGTACGCCGCCCATGCCGCCCGGTCTGCGGTGCATCGGGAGGTTGACCAGTACGAGGATGAAAACATTGGTGTGCAGGCGTTGAGCGAGGGCGAAAAGGCGGCAGGAAATGTCCATGATATTTCCAAAAGCCGCTATGCCCGGAAGCTCAAGAAGAAAGCCAAGATGCAGGGCAAGAAGGGCACCAAAACCGCAAAATCTTCTGCACGAGAGCCGACTGCGGCACAAGATGCAGGCACATCCGGCACCGGCGAGGGAGGCTCCAGCTGGCTCTCCCGATGGCGGCAAAAGCGTGACATTCGGCAGGGCTACTATGCTGCTGCCCGGTCAGGCGGCACAGCGGCGCAGACTGTTGGCGGCAAAAAAGCTGCATCCGGCAGTGCATCTGCGGCACGGTCTGGTGTAGAGCAAGTGGTGGACAAGGGCAAAAGTGTAGTCAGCACAGCAGTAAACGGCCTTATGACTGCCGCAAAGAGCAACGCACACGTTCTGGTGATCGTGGGCGTTTTTCTTTTGCTCATCCTCATGGTCATGTCCGGTTTTTCCTCCTGCGGCATCCTCTTTTCGGGCGGTACACAGGTATCCGGGCAGACCATATACTCTGCCGAGGACCGGGACATCCGGGGCGCAGAACAGGACTACAAGAAGCTGGAAAAGGAACTGGATAAAAAGATCAAGCGCACCCCCGCCGACCACCCCGGCTACAACGAGTACCAGTATCACCTTGACCCCATCGAGCATGACCCGTGGCAGTTGACTTCTTTTCTCACGACCCTGTATGACGATTACACCCGGTCGGAGGTGCAGGGCAAGTTGAAGGAGACCTTCAAGAAGCAGTACAAGCTCACCACATGGGTGGAGGTGCAGATACGGTATAAGACGGTCTGGGTCATCAGTCCGGCAGGAATCCCAGTTCCCACGCAGGTGCCTTACGAGTACCGCATCTTCCACACTAAACTGGTGAACAAAGGTCTGGAAGTCGTTATCCGGGAGGAACTGAACAACGACCAATGGAAACGGTACGAGATTTTTCAGGACACGCTGGGTGGTCGGCCTTATCTGTTCAACGGCGGTCTGCCGCCCGGTGGTTCTGACGGCTCCGGCACACCGGGCATCGACTATCAGGTTCCGGCAGAAGCCTTGACGGACAGCGAGTTCGCCGCCATCTACAAGGAAGCCCAAAAGTATGTGGGCACACCCTACGTCTGGGGCGGCTCTACCCCGGAAACCGGGTTTGATTGTTCCGGCTACGTCTGCTGGGTTTATAACCAGAACGGCTATGATGTAGGGCGCACCACAGCCAACGGCCTTTGGCAGAAAAGCCAGCACATTTCCGAAGCCGAAGCAAAGCCCGGTGACCTTGTTTTCTTCGAGGGAACGTATGATACACCGGGGAAAAGTCATGTGGGCATCTACCTCGGCAACGGGATGATGGTCAGTGCCGGAGACCCCATCAAGTACGCAAACATTCACTCGTCCTACTGGGAGAAGCATCTCGCCGGGTTCGGACGGCTTTCAAAATGATTGGAGGAGTTTTATGAGCGAAAAATCGGATAAGCTGCGGGCGATGCTGGCAAAAGAGAAGGAACGCCGCATCAAGCTGAACAACCGTATCGAGATTCTGGAGCGGCGGATTCAGGAGGCCGAAGCCGCCGAAGTGAACGAAATGGTGCGCAGTGCAAAGGTCAGCCCGGAACAGCTTGCCGCCCTGCTGCGGCAGTCTGCCACTACCACCCCGAACCCGGCTGCTTTGGCCGCTGTGGGCGCAACTTTCGACAAGGAGGATGATTCGGATGAAGATTAAGAGATTTGGCGCACTGCTGGTGTCGGCGGTGCTGTGCATCGGCATGGCAGCTCCCGCTTTTGCCTTTGAGGGCGATTCCACCCCGGTGGAACAGCCGGTTCTGCCGGAAATCGTGGAGGAGGAAGATACTGTCACCGTCACGGACGAAACCTCTGGTGTCCTGACCCCGGAGGGCAATCTGACGCTGGTAGACGACTATCACACCGACTATTCCGATGGCAGCGGACAGCAGTTCATTACGCTGGTGTCGAAGTCGGGAGCCACCTTCTATCTGGTCATCGACAGGAACAGTAAAGGGGCGCAGACCGTCCACTTTATGAACCTTGTGGATGAAGCTGACCTGCTGGCTTTGATGGAGGAAGAAGATGCAGAAGCCTACAATGCTGAAAAAGAAGCGGCGAAGCAGGCTGAACTGGACAAGCTGAAAGCCGAGGAAGAAGCAAAGAAAGCCGCAGAAGAAGCTGCCGCATCCGATGCAGAACAGCCGAAAGAAAATAAAGTCACAAAGTATGCTGCGGCGTTTCTCGGTGTCGTGGCACTGATCGCACTGGCGGCTGGCGGCGGTTTCTATTTCTTCATCCAGCAGAAGAACAAGAAACAGGCAGAAAAAGAAGCCATTGACCCGGATGCGGATTATACCGAGGACAAGGGCGATTTTGAGATTCCCCCGGAGGATGATTCCGATGAGGACACTTCCGAGGAACAGGACGTAACACCCATCTGATTTTACGGCGGCGATTGCCGCCTACATACCATAATTCAAAATAGATTGGAGGGATTTCTTATCGCAAAATTGATCGTGACCGAAAAGCCGTCCGTGGCAATGGCTTATGCCAAAGTCTTAGGTGTGCATGGGCGGCAGGATGGCTACCTTGAGGGCAGCGGCTATCTTGTCAGTTGGTGTGTGGGGCATCTCGTGGAACTTGCACCGCCCAGTGCCTACGGAGAACAGTATGTGAAATGGAGCATTGCAGACTTACCGATTCTGCCGGAAAAATGGCAGTACCTTGTATCTGCATCCACAAAAAAGCAGTTTTCCGTTCTGAAAAGGCTCATGCACCGCGCCGATGTGGAAACGGTGGTGAACAGCTGTGATGCAGGATGGTGCGGTTAGGTGACTTAAGAGAAAGAAAAAGAGACCTCATCTCGTTGAAAATCAAATTTCAAAATCATTAAAGGAGCTATTCAAATGAAACGAAATCAGAATTTCGACCATAATCACTCTCAAAAAGTGCTTTCCTGCCGCTACAACATGGACACCAACCGGGTGGAAGCCCAATTTGAAGATGGCACCACCCTTTCCATTGATTGTACCGCCATTGAGGACGAGTACGGCAACACCCCGGCACAGCGGGCGGAACTGGACTGGTTGCTGTACAATAAGCCGCTGGAGTATGCCCAGCTTGTGCTGGGCGGTAAAATTGAGCATTATCTCTCGCTTGGCTGCGACCACGGCAGATTAGAAGATTGACCTTTAATTAAAATATTCAAAGCAGACAAAACAGCCCTCTACTTGCAATCATTGCAAATAGAGGGCTGTTGATTTGTTGATGCTTCGCTCTGAACCGTACCATCGACCGTCTTTTGATTTAGATGCTCAAATCATTAGAACACATAAGGCCGATTCTATATGTTTCCGAGTTACTATCAATAAAGCTTTGTGACACTGAAAGGACACGGGTTTTCAATTTTACACCATTGAATTTTAGATTTATGTAATATCCTTCCTTTTTTAAAATACTTCTGCAAACCATTTTATATATCGTATTAGATTTGCACAAAAAACTTATTAAAAAGCTGTTTTTGTCTTCAAGCATTTTATTGTCAATAAAAATATCAGCCTGTATTAACGTCCCTTCAAATTCGATTTCTCCTCGATAAGTATGAAATTGGGGAATATCAGTATTTTCCATATAGTGCCCCTTTATAACGATAATAAATAAAACAGCCCTACAACACAATGATATAAATTATTTAGTTCTCCACTTCCACCACTTTACCAGCATTACAATAACTGTAACCACGAAAATAGATATAAACAGTACCAGTGATATTTCATTCAGAACAGCATTCTGCTTAAAGAAGAAAAGTGTCACCAACCGTACTGCAAGAGCAACTAACAACAACACTCCTATAAATTTACTCATAATTTTTTCCTTTCGATGCTTTTTTGCAACCTTGATTTTCCGGGTTGAGAACTGTACTTCGGGTCGGATTCTTTGGGTCCACTAGAATTTTTATTGGCGTTCCTTTCGGAATATATGGATTGAACCAAAACCACTGCGACTTGCCATTATAGGTCTCACCTTTAACTTTATACTGATAATGCACCACATATGGATAGATTACATCTTCATCGGCAAGGTGGTAGGTACTCAAATGAAATTTTATATGCACTCGTTTTGTTGCGGTAACCTTTCCGGTGATTCTTGTTCCATTTTTCAAGAGTTCTGCCTTTTTATAGTCAGAAATAGTCGCCAATCCGATAATTATACCTGCTACAATCCATGCTAATATCGCAGCCACCCAAATTCCAGACTTACACGCTCCAACCGATATAATTGCCGCCGCAAACATTCCGACATACGCCAGTGTATGAATAAGATCTTTTGAAAAAAACATTTCATCTCGTGTGATTTTCATAAAGCGGCCTCTTCTTCAAATCACGCAGTTGATAATTAGTGACTCCGTAAAATCAATGTTTCCTAGATACTTAGCGAGTTTATTTCGTCCGTCAGTCGAATAACGTTCAAAGGTCTACTCACTTTTCCAAAGATACTTTGCAAATGCGAGAGTTCCTAAAATGTAAAAAGCGGCTGAATAATCATCAAAAACAGTCCCATCATATAAAATCCTCCTAATACGGTAATCAATTTTCTGTTTTATGGTCATATTGTATATTTTACTGGTGTTTCTTTTTATAGTAAAGGTAAGAGAAAAAAGATGGTACTCCAAGATATAACAGTACTGACCAAATCATAAGTGTTTTTGATTTATTGGGAAACATCTTGAGAATAACAATGCTAAAAAGGATAGCAGGAAAAGTCAGTTCATGTAAAAGTTTATGAGCATATCGCCATGTTTGGTAATCTACTAAAGTCCACGGCAAACGTAATCCAACATATTTATTAAAAGGAAGAGCATTAGCACAGCTACCAAAAAGAGCCATGAAAGAGAATACTAGAATTTCAGAAAAGAAATATTCTTGCGTATCCGACAGCGTAATAATTTGAAAATCTTTCAGTATTATGTATCCAACGATGATGAGTAAAAGTACAACGACACTAATGCACATTATAGAAATCGAATAATTATTCTCACAGTCGCTTTTTTCTAAAGCCATTTCATTTTTTAGCATCAGCAAGAAAATGACGCTCGTGATTGCAAGAATTAGGCCGAATAGTATGCCGACTGTACTATTTGGAAACAGTACTTCTCCTATAATTCCAACCAAACATATAATTCTTATAAAAACCAACTTATCGTGTTTCATCTTTGCTCACCTCAAGCCTGAAATCATTCAGTCAATCTAAAAAAATGAACCATAATCATTATAACCACTCACAGAAGCACAAACCATTCAAGAATCACTATGCTTAACAAATTTTTCTTCATTATCAATACCGTTTTTCAAGTCAGTCTATTTGCGATTTTTGATGCTTTTAATTATAACAAAAGCTATCATAAGAACACAAACGATTCCACTTGATAAACAAAGCGCCTTATCTTCTGCCCTTAGAACACCCACAGCACTTCTCATGTTCCAATAATACAAATCATAAGACAAGCTCATGATTGCAAATGTAAGGAGGCCATAGTATGCTTTCTTCATTGGCAATCAGTGTCCTTTCAATTTTTGCGTAAAAACTTAATGGCATAGCGAATCAGATACTTTACAAGAACTGCCAGTACGATTCCTACGATTACCGCTATCGAAATAACCAGTAAAAGTTCCAATGGTGAAAACTTCATGCTTATCCCTCCCGGTTTTGATATTGTAGAAACACTGATACTAATTTCAATATCAATGTACCATAGATTTTTCCGAAAGCAAGACCTTTGGCAAAACTGGTCGTTTTGGCGGCAAAAGTGGTATGTCAAACCACTTGTCAGGCGCAAATGCACAGTTTATAATAGTATCAGAAACATTACTTTGTGGAGGACGACAAAATGGCGAGGTATCGAATTGCAGTCTGCGATGATGAACCGTCAGAGCTTGAAGATATTGTTCAAAGCGTCAAGCGATATGATGTCCATGGCGATTTTGACATTGAGAATTACACAGACGGTGCAGTGCTTTTAAGTGATTTGCAGCTAAAAAAGAACTTCTTCGATCTTCTGCTGCTTGATATCGAAATGCCTTCAAACGGATTTCAAATTGCGCAAACCTTAACACAGATGGAAAAGCATCCGTTGGTGATCTTTGTTACAAAGCGGCATGAATACGCTGTGCAGGGGTATGGCATTGCATTCCGTTATCTGGTGAAACCACTTGATGAATCGCTTTTTACTGCTGCAATGGATGCAGTTGTCCAAGAATTGCATTCCAAACACTTTACCGTTGAATATGAAGGAGCTACGCTCTCATTGGAGACAGTGGAAATTTATTATCTGGAAAGCCATGGGCATAAAGTTTTGATTCATTGTAAAGGTCAAGACCTCACTCTGCGAATGACGATTCCAGAAGCCTTAGAACAGTTGCCGAAAAGGTGTTTTGCTTCACCCCATAAAAGCTATCTTGTCAACATGGAGCATATTATCTATGCCACAGGAACGATGGTTGTTCTGTCCAGCGGAAATCAATTGCCAATCAGCCGGAGGAAGCGTCAGGAGTTCAATCAGAACTTTAACGCTTATTTGGGAAGATGATATATTATTTTGTTGAATTTGCCGGGAGCTTTGCCAACATCGCACTGCTTGTACTTTTCGTTGACCGTTTATTCCAGAAAAAAGATTTATCTTCACGATGGTTCTATCTTTATATTGCGCTTCTAATCGTTGGGCAATGTCTCTTAAGTCTGTTTCCAACTTGGGTGATGCCACGAACGATTTACTTTCTGCTGGGAGGCTTTCTTCTGGCCATTTTGTTTTATGAAGCACAAATATGGCAAGCCATCTTTGCAAGTGCTGCGTTTTTCACGCTTGTAGCAGTAGTTGAAGTTCTTGCGATGCTTCTTATTGGGCTACAAGTTTCTGATACTGATGCCTTAATGCAAGCAGGATCGGCCAGATTGATTTATGTGGTGTTCTCAAATCTGATTCAGATTCCATTGCTGATCTTAATCTCGCATTTTTTCAGTCGAAAAGAAAATGTTCTTCGTATTCTTTGGCTGCTGCCGATCATCGCTATCCAAATTGCCAGTATCGCAGTTTGTTATGTGGTACAGTACCATGCAGCGGATGAAAATTTTCCAGACTACCTGATTGGCTTGATGGTAGTGCTCCTCTTAATGAATATCCTGATTGTTTTCTATGTAGAGGCTCTCCGAAAAAATGAGCAGGAAAAATTCAGAGCGGAATTTAACGAGCAGCAATATCGCTTGCAGATGGAGTATTACCAGCAGCTAAAGGAACGGCAAGAAGAAACAAGAGCCCTTTGGCACGACATCAAAAAATATATTCTGGCAATGCAGGCGGTGGCGGGGCGTGGGAATTCCGAAGAACTTCACAAAATTGTACGAGATGCAACGGATGCCTTTGAACGTTCCAAAAATATTTCTACGATTGGAAATCCAGTTGTGGACGCACTGTTAAATCAGTGTTTACATACAGCAGAAGAAAACGGCATCAAAGTAACTCTGGACGTAACGATTCCAGAAGTTCTATCTATATCTCCGTTATCTTTAAGCATCCTGATTGGAAACACATTCGACAATGCAATTGAAGCCTGTTGTGGCTTGCCGCCAGAACAGCGAAAGATTCATTTGCAGCTGCGCAAACAGTATCGAAGCCTTTTCTACCGCCTTGACAATCCATACAGTGATATCTCGCGCAGCCTTCGGGTTGGCAGCCACCATGGATATGGGCTGAAAAATGTAAAACGTGTGGTGAAGGAAAGCGATGGTGATTTTTATGCCGAGAAAAAGAATGGGACTTTTACCGTGAAAGTTCGATTAAACTGCGAAAATTAAATATGTTTCCACAGCCAAATGATCAGCCTTTATACTGATTGTTTGGCTCTTTATTTTGTAAAGGAGCGTGATGCTATGACCCAGCCCAAATCCGACCTTGCCTATCTCCGCAGCGAAAAAGCCAAAGCGGAGCAGCAGCTACGCTACTACAAGCACCGTGAGAAAATTCTGGAACATCAGATACCGGAGCTGACCCGCAAAGCCCGTGTGCATCGTCTGTGTACCCGTGCCGGAATGCTGGAAAGTTTTCTGATTGCGCCGGAAGAACTCA
>ERZ791796.1484-NODE-1484-length-14059-cov-2.300271_pt1 | contig 14059 bp, 13 predicted proteins | sample MGYA00510311_ERZ791796 | MGnify/ENA primary metagenome ERZ791796 (study PRJEB30046, sample SAMN00792042) | human gut metagenome | study: EMG produced TPA metagenomics assembly of the A metagenome-wide association study of gut microbiota in type 2...
GATTATTACTATTTTTATTTCTGTATTTAACATTTTTATTATCAGTGGCTTTAATGCAGCGTTGATACGAAAGAAAAATGCAAATGATAGAGATTTCAATACTGTCTTTTGGTTCAATATGGCGGTCAGTGTCGTTTTGTTTGGAGTGTTGTGGCTGATAGTTCCGAGTATAGCCGATTTTTTTGAACGAGTCGAATTAACCGCCTTAATAAGGGCTATGGGAGTGTTGCTGCTTATCAATGCTTTCGCGCTTATTCAGACTACCATACTAACGAAACAGATAGACTTTAAAAAACAAACCAAGGTTTCATTGATAGCTTCCCTCTCCAGCGGAGTAATCGGCATCGGGATGGCCCTGTGCGGATTGGGTGTATGGAGTCTTGTGGGGCAACAGATATCGCGTCAGGGATTTAATTCCTTATTCTTATGGATATGGAGTAAGTGGCGGCCACGTTTGGAATTTTCGACAACCAGTTTTAAGGAGCTTTGGGGGTTTGGATGGAAGTTGCTTGCTTCCGGCTTGTTGGATACGATATGGAGAGAAATGTATCAGGTAATCGTTGGAAAGTTTTATACACCGGCTACATTGGGACAATATACCCGGGCACAGCAGTTTGCAGGTATATTTTCCAGTAATCTGACCACTATTGTCCAGCGTGTCAGCTATCCAGTGCTTAGCAGTATTCAGGATGATAGGGAACGCCTGAAAGAAGGATATCGCAAAGTGATAAAATCAACCATGTTGGTTACTTTCATCTGTATGCTGATGCTTGCTGCCATTGCCAAACCAATGGTTTTGGTGTTGATAGGTGAAAAATGGTTACCTTGTGTCGTTTTCCTTCAGCTTATCTGCTTCAGCATGATGCTTTATCCCCTTCATGCTCTTAATCTTAATATGCTTGAGGTACAGGGACGAAGCGATTTGTTCCTGAAGCTGGAATTCATCAAGAAGGTGATAGCCATAGGTCCTATATGTCTTGGCATCTTTTACAGTATTTATGCAATGGTTATAGCTTCGGTGTTCGTCGGTTTTATTTCCTATTATCTGAATGCCTATTACAGTGGTCCTTTCCTTCACTATGGCATTCGTCATCAAATCCGGGATATACAGCCTTCGTTCTTCGTGGCGGCAGGAATTGCCTTACCCGTATATCTTCTTTCATTCCTTCCGTTTTCTCCGTTCTTGCTGTTGCCTTTGCAGCTTTTTGTCGGAGCGATTCTGGCGGTGGTTCTTTGTGAGACTACTAAGTTGCCGGAGTATCTGGAGATAAGGGAAATTATCCTGAAAGTGATAAGAAAATTCAGAAAAGAATAAAATATATTTGTCATGCAACAACAACCAGTCATTACGGTGACCTCTCCGCTACTCCCTCCCTTGGAAGAATTTCAGCAGATGATAGCCGACATTTACAAAAGCAAGTGGATAACCAACTGCGGCACCTATCATCAACAGCTTGAACGGGCTTTGGCCGAATATCTGAAGGTGCCTTATATCAGCCTGTTTACCAACGGTACCCTGCCGCTGGTCACCGCCTTACAGGCATTACGGATTACGGGTGAGGTTATTACCACACCTTATTCATTTGTAGCCACTACCCATGCCTTGTGGTGGAACGGTATCAAACCTGTGTTCGTGGATATAGACCCCCGTACAGGAAATCTCGACCCCGACAGGATAGAGGCGGCCATCACTCCGAAAACCACAGCTATCCTGCCCGTGCATGTGTATGGAAAGCCTTGTGATACGACACGCATCCGGAAGATAGCGGAGAACTATGGATTGAAAGTGATTTATGACGCCGCACATGCTTTCGGGGTGGAAGTAGACGGAGAAAGCATTCTGAATGTCGGAGATTTATCTACGCTCAGTTTCCATGCGACCAAAGTGTATAACACGATAGAAGGAGGTGCAATGGTGATGCGCGATGAGGCCACTAAGAAACGAATTGATTATTTGAAGAATTTCGGTTTTGCCAATGAAGTAACAGTTGTTGGACCTGGTATCAACAGCAAAATGGATGAAATCCGTGCAGCATACGGGCTATTGAATCTCCGTCAGGTGGATGCTGCTATTGAAGCACGACATCGGATTGCCATCAAATATCGGGAGGCCTTACGCAATGTAGAGGGAATCTCTTTCTTCGAGGATATACCGGGCGTGAAGCACAATTACAGTTATTTCCCTATATTCGTTAATGACGGGAAATATGGTATGACACGCGACGCGCTTTACGAGAAGATGAAATCACGAGGAGTGATGGGCCGACGGTATTTCTATCCGTTAATTAGCGAATTTTCCACTTACCGCGGTTTGGAAAGCGCAAAACCGAAACTCCTGCCAAACGCCCATAAAATGGCAAATAGTGTGATTTGCCTGCCTATGCACCACGCTTTGACTGAAAACGATATAGAACGAGTAATTGAGCAAATAAAATAATATGGAAAAAGACATTTATGTGTTAGGGGTAGGCCACAATACATCTGTTTATATAGATTTGGTACGAGCTTGCGGGTATAAAATCAAAGGTTTATACCATTTTAATGATGAACGAACAGGAGAAATTGACCACGGCTACCCCATTCTAGGTTCGTTTGAGAATCTATTTAAAATGGAAACTCTTCAAGAAATGAATTTCGCACTCAGCCAAGGAGACAACAAAATTAGAACTGCTATTTTCAATAAAATCAAAGAAAAAGATGGGAATATTCCAACTCTAATTCATCCAACTGCAAATGTATCCCAATTTGCAAAACTAGGCCAAGGAGTTGTCATTCATATTAATTCTCTAGTACATCCAGACGTAATTATCGGGGACAATACGGTTTTAAGTTGCAATGTAAGTATTACACATTCTACGATAATAGGAAAGAATTGCTACATTGCCTTTGGAGCCCTTATAGGTGCGTATGTAAATATTCACGATAATGTTTTTATAGGTATAGGGGCCAATTTAATTAGTGGAAAAGTCAAAGAGGTTGGAAAGTGTGCTTACATTGGGGCTGGTGCGTTAGTCACGAAATCAGTAGAAGCCAACACTGTTGTCGCAGGGTCTCCTGCAAAAATCATAAGAACAATAGATAATAAATAGCCCTTAGTAGGCATTTGCTGCATTACTTACAACCACGCTCTATACATTTGTCAATGTTTGGATGGTATGGGCAACAGATATAACAGCCGAAATTATACGAGAATACGAAACTGTTGTCAGGGAATCGTCAAGTCTATTTATCAAACAGAAACTCAATATAGTAAAGGATATGAAACAAGAAATGTATGAAGAACCTTTGGCAATACTTTGGGGTCGAGGAAGTGATTAAAGTATAAAACAGCCCGACACTTGCAAGAAGCATCGGGCTGTGTGAAAGGAGAAAAGTTTAACTAAAAAGGATATTCGCTTGCTACATGAAAACAGGGACACTCTTTCTTTACGCCGGGCAAATCCCGATGACCGAGAACGAGAGCCTGTGGAAACAAAATATGTAGCTTGGTAAGTAAATCACGCAAAGATGTTCTTTGTTTGGGTGTTCGGGTATCGGTCGGTATTCCGCTGGCATTTAATCCGCCTTCGTAGCAAACACCGATGGAGCAGCGATTATAGCCGCGGACATGGGCTCCCACTTCCAACAAGCGACGGTGTTGGCTCATTTCACCACTTTTACGAATGTAGAAATGGTAACCGATAGTACGGAATCCTCGTGCTTTGTGGTCGTGGAGCAGCTGTTTCACTGTGTAGTCGCAATCTACTCGTGTGGCGGAGCAGTGGACGATGAGGAAGCGGACTGAGTCCGCTCCGTTCATCATTAATCCGCTTTCTACTTTGGTCAGGAGGTGATGTTCATTGAGTACCTCTTCCTCGCCGACAGTCATAGGAAATGTTTCTGAAATCATGAAGATGAATGTTTAAAGTTAGATACGACTCATTGGCAACAACTTGATACGCCCAATGCCGTGAGGGCAGCTATCAGTGCCTGAATGACGGCATGCAATATTTTCGCCCATGAGAATTTTTTTGAATCACACATACTATTTTTTGATTTAGGATGTTAATAATTGGAGTTTAGCTTTGATTTTACAAAGCCGGTATACGCTGAATTTGCTTAGATTCCTTCGATACCTCCTCCGCCGCCGCTTTCACCTCCGCCTTCACCGGAGCCGCCTTCGCCGTTTTCATCATCGGATGGGGCTCCTGTAGAAGGAATACCACCGTTGAAATCGATTTTTACTAATTCGGTTTTCTCCGGCAAGAGGGCGTAGCGGAAAGAGCCGTTAAGAACGGTGTGCTCCGGAGAGAATGCGGGACGTACACTCCGGATGAGCTTGGCACTCACATCGTCGGCTTTAGCTACGGTGCCTGTGGTAAGTAGCTCGTTGTAGAACACTCCCATGCCGTCGAGCTTTACCTTGTAACCGAGCGCCATGTGGGTTTGGCAGAAATAAGAAATTCGTTCGATAACTCCGATAACATCGGCTTGCGTCAGGGCCGATTCCTGTGCTATCTGTGTGGCTACCTGTTTGGTGGTAATGGTTCCGTAATAATAGGCTTGGGCGCTGTAAACTGTTTCTCCCTTGCGTGTACCGATACGGAGGTCGGTTTTGCGTGAATAATAAGGCTGTGCCATACTGTTTTGATTTTTTAAAAGTTTTAATACTCTGTATCTTCGGAGGAGAGGACGGATGGCCTTCCGGATGGCTTTTCCACTGTATCTCTTCCGGCAACAAAAGTACTCAGTGCGAAAAAGCTGTTTTGTGTAGCGTTGTGCGACGTTGCGTTTCGTTGTGCGAAAGCAGATTTTTGGGGACTTTTATTCCGTAGACTTGTGGAGGGTTGTTCCGTAAGCCTGTGGAACAGGTATTCCACAGGCTTGCGGGAACACATTGCGCAAACCTGTGGGGTAATGCTTCACTTACGGTTCTCCGAGATGATAAACGATAATTTTTATCAGCTTTGATGTGAAGATTCTCTGGCGGGGACGATAGCCTGCTTCCAGCAACTCGCGCATCATGGTTTCGTTGCGGAGCATGAGGTTGCGGAAGTTGGTGACGGCGGTGGCGCTTCGGCTTCTGCCGGGGAAATAAAATTCCGCCAATTCCTTTTTGGAGTAGGGGCGGATGTGAAATTCGGATTCATTCATACATACAGTTTTTAAAAGTTGCAAAGTTGTGGAAGTTGCGGACGGTTTTTGTCCCACACACACGTGCGCGAGGGAGAAAATTATTCAGGCATCCTTGCATGGCTCTTTTTCAGTGCTCACACTTGTTTGCGAGATGCGGTAACATCCCCTTCCCATACGCTGAAGCACCCCTTCCTTGACAAGCCTGTGGAGGTGCGATTTGAGGGTGCCGGCACATATTCCCATAGTGCTCGCCGCATCGCGTGCCTGCTCGGTGGTGAACTCTTGTCCTAACTGTGCCAGCAGGGCGTCGGTAATCTTCACTTTCTGTGGCGCCACCTCTACCTCCGGCAGCAGTGCCAATACGTAGGCGGCGTGCAGGTAGAGCGGTTGTGCTAGGGACAGTACGGCATCAAAGTCTTCTTCCGTGATGCGTGAAATGAAGCGGGAGGCCGTTTTGTCGGCGATGTTCTCCGCGGGAATGTCTTCCGACGGAAGGAATTCCTGCTTTTCCTCCACGGCGCGCAGAAAAGCCACGATGGACATCAGACGGAGAATATTGACAGCCAACCGGGCAACGGAACTCTTCATCGTTCCGTTCATTGTAAGGCATGCCGTATCGAACAGGTGGGCAAAGGTGTTGTTGAAACGGAGTTGCTGCGTGTCGCTCAGTTCGAAATGCAGGACACTGACGCACGGGGCAAGTTCCTTCAGGCGCTGTTCCCATTCCTTTCCCCAGGTTTCGAAACAATGGTCGAGGTTGTCGTATTCCTCCCTGCTGCCGAATTGGTTGACCCATCCGGAGGTGGCGGGCATGGAGTAGAAAATCTGCCGGCTGAAAAGTCCGTTTTCCGCCGAGGGAATCAAAGGTTTCACCTGTGCCGGCGTACCGGAAAGTAACACGCTGAGATAGGTTTGGGAAATTTCCCGATATTCATGGTTGGTACGGCGGTTGAAGGAGAGGCGGTCGTGGTCGAAAGCCTTGCGCAGGGTGTCGCTCCAGTGTCCGTAGTCGGTCCCGATAGCGGTGCTCACGGTGTCGGCCTCGCTTTCGCACATCAGTCCCACGCCTCCGGCATCCATCAGGTTTTCCAACATACCGGTGGCGGAGTTGTTGCCGGCGATAAGGAACATTTTCATGGGCGGTAGCTCCGGCATATTTATTTCCGTTTTGTTGCGTCCCGCCTGTTCGAAAGCTAATTTTTCCTGTTTGTAGAGCTCCATTGCCCGATGATACTCGTCCATCATCCGTCCGTGTATAGGCTCAACCAGTTTGCGTACCCATGTGAGGGCTCCCTTTCCGCTGGCCGGAGGGGCTACCACGAACGTTTGCAAGCAGGGATAGATATATTTGCGTCCGTAGAGAGAGCGTACCAGTCGGTTGAGTGACGCTCCGAGGACGGTGAGCGCGCCCAGTAGTAGTGCATCCCGTTGAGCGTTGGTTTCACCGCAGTCTACTATCTGTTGGAGGAAACGGGGCCATTGGTAACGGGGTAACAGAGGCGGATTGGGGAGAATGATTTTTTCCTCGTCCTCGCGCACGCACGTGTGTGTGGAACCCAAACCGTCTGCAACTTGCGCAACTTTGCAACTTTTGGCGGTGAAGGGAGTAGGGAAAGCAATTCGTGGCTCGTAAATGCCATGTTCGGCAGCATGATGGTAGCAGGAGCGGACGATGCGGCGTGTTTCCGTTTCGCCCAAGTCGTGGGAGAGGGCCCATTGTTCCGCTTCATATTGCGATACGCCCAGCTTATTCATCATCATCAGGCACTTCATCAAGTATTGGTTGCGGTTGCCCGGCGTGTAGTAGTCGCCATGTTTCTCCACCACTTTGGCGGCGTAGTCGGTCAGCGAAAAAGGCTCGTTGCGGGAAGGGATGTCGGACGGTAAACCGCCTGCATTTCGTTGCGAAGAATGTTTACTGTTTGAGGAGCGTGGCATGTTGTTTGTTTGCGGTGTAGCGCTGTCGAGGGCATTACCGGGAACCCTGTCGGCTATTCCCTGCGATGGGGATGTACAGAACTCGCTTTCAGCGTATTCGCCCGGCGCGGAGAACGGAACGGCTTCCTCGTTGAAGAACGCCAACGGGTCGTGGCACAGGGCGGAGAGGCGGTTTACGTTGACGCATTTCTCGTCAAACTCATGTCCGATAAGGTCGGCATAGTAACAGTTCCCTATAAGGAACGCTTCATCATAAGGTATACCGTCGCGGTAGCGGAAAAGAACCCGTAATCCTTCGCTGGATGCAGTGGAGTAAGAAAGGAATGTGTGTGGGTCGGCGTTTACAGCTTTGCGCGCGCCTTCTATCCGTTTGGGAAGCAGATGGTCGAAGTCGGCCATGCCTATGCCGGTTAGTCCAAGAATATCGGAAGCCTCTTTTCCTGTGCCGTTCAGGCTGCAGGCAGGGGTAATACTAAGTAGTGCGGATTTGTATCGCCATTCGTGGGTGGTACGATATTGTTCAGTGAGTTCTTGCAGTTCGCCACTGGTAAGATAATCGTACACCGCCGACCACTCTATAACGACCGACTGTTTAGTGAAAAAGCCTTTAAAAAGACTAGGTAAATGAGTGCTGTTTGATTTCATCATTATTCTATTTTAAATGTTGCGGGCAAAGCTATAGAACTTTATTTGCTTGCGAAATAGAGGTTAATGGTAGGTTAATGGTAGGTCAATGGTGGGTTAATGGAGGGTGAAAAAAACAAATTATTGGAGTCTGGTAACATACTCCCTTTTATAAATTCTTTAAAAAACTTTTTAATTTCATGTCTGAATGTAAAATTTATCAATATGGCGGTACGCTGCAGAATGTGCCGGACGCCAAAGTAGCCATACAATATATTTTTGGCTCCGATGGTAAGAATGACGAGGCGACACCGCTCGACCCTTATGTGCACGATAGGGCAGAACGCATGAATTACATACAGCGTATTACCCAGTGTTCCGATGTGGTAACGCTCTGCAGAACTGTCCTAGTGGACCTTTACAGCAATGAACTGGCCGATTTTTCTGATTCCAGGACATTGATCAAGAGCGATGATTTCATTCAGGCGCTTATTCCATTATTCACGTTCGATGAGGGCAAGACGATAAAGAATATTCGTCGTTCTATACGTAAATATGTATTGGGAGAGGAGATAAAGTAATTGGGCTATGGAAAGAGTGGCGAAAGAGAAGAGTAATGCACGAATATTGTATATCTATGATTTTTTTCTCTATGTGATGACCAGCATCGGAATAGGATACATACTATATCAAATGTTTTTTGACGATAGTCCCGATAAGCATATTATAGAGAATCCTGTTTTTTTGCTGATAATGGAGTTTTTTAATGTCTCTATAGGGTTTATGTTAGTTGGTCGGGCATTGCCCAAACCTATTACTAAAGAGGAGATAATGTTTTTGGCCAAGGAATTGCAGGAGCAGATGGATATTTTGAAACAAGAGAATGAGCGTCTGAGTAAGCAGTTGCGAGGTGAGACATCCAACGACGAAGCCTTTGCCCAAATCATTAACGATACTATTGACTACCTGCAAAAAAGTCCGGAGGAACAGATAGTGCCCATTCGCGGTTACCTGCTTTACATCTACCGGGGAAATAATGAAATATTGCAACATTCCATTCGCACCCTAATGCCTAACAACTGCGATACCCAGCACTTCAATATCTATGGAGGAGAGAATCAAATTCTTCCGGAGGCGCGATGGGCTAAACAGACAGGTGTTAAGGAGGTTCGGGAAGGGATGAAAAAAAATAAAAGAATGAAACCTAAAAAATATGGAAATAGAAGATACCAGACCATTAATGGTCAGCATACGTTGTACAGTTTATAATCATGAACGCTATTTGCGCGATTGCCTGAACGGTTTTGTCATGCAGAAAACAAATTTCCGGTTTGAGGCTATCGTACACGATGATGCCTCTACCGATGGTTCTGCTGCCATCATCCGGGAATATGCGGAGAAATATCCCGAAATCATCAAACCGATATATGAAACGGAGAACCAATATTCCAAGCACGACGATTCGTTAAGAAGAATAATGAATGAACATACCCATGGGAAGTATATAGCTTTTTGCGAGGGGGATGATTATTGGACAGACCCTTTGAAATTGCAGAAACAGGTGGATTTTTTAGAGGCTAATCCCGATTATGGAGCTTGCTATACGAACTTTGAAGCTTTTGAGCATGCTACGGGTAAAGTATGTAATTTAAACCTCTCTTTTAAGTCTGGTAATTGTTATGAGGAAATGATAAAAGAGCAACTGAGTATCTGGACCTTGACAAATTGTATGAGAGCTTATTTATATTTTAGTATGCCGCAACCGAATGACACTGAAATGTTTAAAGGAGACCGTTCTCTCTTTCTTCATATATGCGCTAACAGTAAAGTCAAATTTTTGCCTTGTAAAACGGCGCGATACCGAATTCTGGAAAATTCGGCTTCGCATTTCACGGATAAAGAAAAATCCGTGTATTTTATGTATACTTTGGCTAATTGCATACGTTGGTGGTTGAAGAACGGACCACGGGTGAGTAGAGAAACTTATCGCTATGTGGCTACCCAATGTGTTGGGAGGCGTAGAATTAAATACGCTATCATGGCAAACAGACTGGATGTTTTGCAAGATACGGAATATTCGTTCTTTTGGATAAGGAATGTAAAAGATATTTTGTATTGTTTTATCAAACTGTTATGTACTAATAAAAGCGGTTTTAGGATAGCGGTAAAAGTCATCTCACCCTTGTTGAAAAAATAAATTTATGTCTGAAAGTTATCATGTTCTATGTTGTATAAACGATGTCTATGCACAGCATTGTGGAGTATTGCTTTGTTCACTATTCTCAAATAATCGTGATTTGCCTTTTACTGTGCATATACTTACCACCGGAGTATCTGTAGAGAACCGGAGCAAATTAACTCGTTTGGCCGATTCCTATCACCACCACCTGTTTTTTTATACCATTGATATGGAGTCATACTTATTTCCTAAAATTGAAGGACATTACATTAGTATAGAGACATATTTAAGATTGCTGGTGGCTGATTATATACCTGAAACCATTGAAAAAATAGTGTATTTAGATGTTGATATGTTGGTAGTTGATAATATAGCCTCATTGTTGAATGAAGATATGGAGGGATGTACAATCGGTGCAATAGAAGACTGTGTACAGGAAGAACGCTATAATAGATTGGATATCCCTCAGCGATATGGGTATTTTAATGCAGGTGTGCTGTTAATTGACATGGTGGAATGGAGAAGAGCAAACATGACGCAAAAGGCGTTGGATTTTATTTCCGAGCATCCTACATTGTTGTTTCAACATGACCAAGATGTCCTGAATGCTTTACTATACAACTCTCGTAAGCGGATAGGTTTCAGATGGAATATGTTATTACCGTTTTTCCAGTCCAATCATCGGTTACTGCCACAATTTGAAGAGGAACTGATGACGGCTTTGAGGAATCCTGCCATAGTGCATTTTACAGGTGGAGTAAAACCATGGATGGCATGGGAACAACATCCTTACCATTCGTGGTACTATAAATATTTAGAAAAAACTCCTTGGCGAGGTTATAGACCTTCTTTTTCTTCACGTTGGCATGCTTATCCGTTTCCTCGTAATATTTTAGGATTATTAATGATTGACCGAATATTGATTCCTATAAAAGATAAAATTCAATTCGCTGTAAACCGAATTTACAAAATAAAATAAACTGCAACAAATATGTATAATTTACGTGTTATTTCGGAAAGAGCCTATCAGACGCATTTCGCAATGCAGATTGTGTATGAATGGGAGGATATAATCTCTAGAGTACTAAATATATCCATTGTGTGCGAACCGTCTATTCAGAACATATTCAATAAGATAATGCGAAGGACTCCTTTTCATTCTATTCCGGTATTATATCGTTGTAAATGTATAAGGTTTGAACTTGTGGCTGCTACTCATGGAGACACTTTCAATAACGAACATATTATTCCATGGATAATAGATTATTACCTGAGTGATACGCAAATTGGGCAATTTGTGAAAGCGCATTCGCATAATAAGCTTATCCTTGTTAGCAGTAAAGAAGTCGATGAAAGGCTTACCCAATGGAATATTCCTATTCGCCATGTCCATCTTCCGTTGTCCTTACCTGATTCGTATATAACAAATAAAACGATAGAGAAAGAATTTGATGTGATTGTTATGGGGCGGCAAAATCCGGTGTTTGCACAGTGGTTGAAAAGATATGCCTCGACACACGATTCGTTTAAGTTTATAATCAGGGAAGAACGTGATGGCAAATTGGTGTATGTTGATAACCGGGGTGAAACGATTGATTTTCCCGATGACCGGACGACATACCTTGAGATGTTGCGCAAAGCGAAAGTCAGTTTTTATTCCACTCCGGGAATGGATGGTGGAGAGAAACGGACGAATGGATTGAATCAGGTGACGCCAAGGTTCTTGGAGATGATAGCATGCGGATGTCATGTGCTGTCCAGATACAAAAAAAATGCCGATACGGAGTATTACGAAATGGAACGAATGTCGATACTCGTCGATAACGGCTACGAGGATTTTGAGAACAAATTGGATTATGCGTTAACTCATGATGTAGATAGAGAGAGGTATTCGGCTTACCTCGACAAGCATAAGACAACTGTAGTAGCCAAACAACTAATGGATATTTTATCTTTAGAATAATGGGAAAAATAGCAATAATAGGTGCCGGTATATCCGGACTGTCCATGGCGCATTTGTTGAAAGACCGTCATGAAGTGGTTATTTATGAGAAGGACTCGCAACCCGGAGGTCTGATACGGTGTAAACGTGTGCAAGGTAGTCTTTATCACCTTTGCGGTGGCCACGTATTCAATACCAAACGGAAGGATGTAATGGATTGGTTTTGGAGTTTCTTTCATCAGGATAACGATTTTTCCAAAGCGGAGCGTAACTCGGTTGTATTCATGGAAGATGGCAAGCAGATTCCATATCCGATAGAGAATCATGCGTACCTTTTAGAGGAGGATATGCTAAAATCGTTTATCGATGATTTGTTATGGATAAAAAGCAGACAACGGAATGGCGCTTATGATTATCCGTTGGCTCAGATAAATAACTTCGAACAGTTTTTGCTGGAGAAATTTGGAAAGACACTCTATGAAGCTTATTTCCGTCCTTACAATGAAAAGGTGTGGCGCAGGGATTTATCGCGTGTGCCCATTTCGTGGCTGGAGGGCAAATTACCAATGCCGACGATAGAGGAAATCATATTCAACAATATCAAAAAGGTGGAGGAGAGAAAGTTTGTTCACAGTACATTTTGGTATGAGAAGCAGGGTGGTTCGCAGTTTATTGTCGATACGCTTGCAAAGGACATGAATATTCAATGCAATTTCAAGAGGGGGGGGGTAATTTACAATGTGAAAAAGAAGAACTGGACAGTTTGTGGTGAGGAGTATGAAAAAGTGGTGTTCTGTGGGAACATAAAGACTTTGCTTCCTATGCTTGAAGGGGTTGACTTCAGTGCATACGACAGTAAGATAGATGCTTTGGAGAGTCACGGAACAACAAGCGTATTTTGCGAGATAGATAAAAATCCATATAGCTGGATATACATGCCGAGCAGACAGCATGAATCTCACCGGATAATTTGTACAGGCAATTTTTCCCCAAGTAATAACGCACCGGGTAAGATGACGGGTACGATAGAATTTACAGACGAAACTTCAGAAGAGGAGATAAAGGATAATCTGACACGTATACCCTTGCACCCCAAGTATCTTGCTCATTGCTACAACCGATATACTTATCCTATACAAGACCGTGAGACTCGTTCAATGATAAAATCTCTAAAAGAGGATATGGCAAGGTGCAACTTATATATGACAGGTCGTTTTGCCGACTGGGAATATTACAATATGGATGCAGCCATAGGGGCGGCAATGGATATGTGTGAAAACATATTTTAGAATATGAATCTAGCAAAATTATTATTTCTTTCTTATTCTGTTACCATAGCGTATTTCATGGGAGAAGACGCTAAAAACTTGTTATTGGTAGGTTGTATGTTAATAGCCTCATTCTTGTATGTAGCCCGGTTACCTAAACTTTCGATAGATAAAAAAGACTTTTTATTTTTATGTTTGTTACTAGCCATGTCTTTTTGTGCCATCCGACATTGGGCTTCTTTCCGGATTTCATCGTTGGGTTACAGCGTGCTATTTGTGTTGAGTTTCCTTTATATAAAGAGAGCCATAGAGACTGGTCGAATTGATTTTTCATGGTCATATAAGATTTTCGGTTATTTGATATATGCTTATGCTATAGTACTATTTGTACAACAATTATGTGTATTGATAGGAATTCCGGTATTCAACTCAGTTGTTGGAGCATTGGTGGAAAGTCAATTCAAACTGCCGTCATTGTGCCCGGAAGCATCACATTTGGCCCCAATGGAGGTTTTTTTAATGCTGGGGCACATTGTAATGAGAGAAATAAAAAGTGGGGTAAAATATAGTTTTGATAATATAAAGAAAGAAAAAGGAGTGTGGTTCTGTTATTTTTGGGTAATGCTGACCTCTATGAGCACGACAGCCATGCTTTACTCCATCATCCCTTTAGCCCGATTTGTCAAAGTCAAGAATTTGGGAATTTATTTGTGTTTAATAGGCGTATTCTTATTGATTATGGGTATGTGGTTTTCGGACAATGTCGCTTTTATACGAATGTTGAATATTATACCTGCTATCTTATCTTTCGACCCATTAATCATAGATATGATAGACCATAGTGCAGCTTACCGGATTCTCCCGGTAATAGGTTTCTTTGAGCATATAAATATTTTCTCTTTAAACTTTTGGTTGGGAGAGGGGATGGATTATGGGAAGATATATTTTAATCAATATATATTTTTCTATAGTGGTGATGGAACCTATAATGAG
>ERZ791796.1485-NODE-1485-length-14050-cov-5.969203_pt1 | contig 14050 bp, 8 predicted proteins | sample MGYA00510311_ERZ791796 | MGnify/ENA primary metagenome ERZ791796 (study PRJEB30046, sample SAMN00792042) | human gut metagenome | study: EMG produced TPA metagenomics assembly of the A metagenome-wide association study of gut microbiota in type 2...
GCTGTTCGTGTACCTGTTCGCCAAATGCGGGCAGGCGTACCGTCTGGCTGCGGGCGCGGATGCTTCGGCCAAGCTGCTGCACCTAACGAGCGGCATCTCCGCCGCCTTTGCAAACCCGCTGCCCAGCCTGCATCCGTTTGACCTGTGCGTGGGCCTTGCCGGGGCGGTGGCTGTCCGGCTCATCGTGTACAGCAAAGGCAAGAACGCCAAGAAATACCGCAAGGGTGAAGAATACGGCTCTGCCCGGTGGGGCACCGCCAAAGACATTGCCCTATACATCGACCCCAAGTTTGAAAACAACATCCTGCTGACCCAGACCGAACGCCTGACTATGACCGGGCGGCCCAAAGACTCCAAGACAGCCCGGAATAAGAATGTGCTGGTGATCGGCGGCTCCGGCAGCGGCAAGACCCGGTTTTACGTCAAGCCCAACCTCATGCAATGCTTTCCCACTTCCGACTATCCCACCTCATTTGTGGTCACTGACCCGAAAGGTACTCTGGTTCTGGAAACGGGCCAAATGTTCCAGCGGGCAGGCTACCGGGTGAAAATCCTGAACACGATAAACTTTTCCAAGTCCATGAAGTACAATCCCTTTGTTTACATCCACTCGGAAAAGGACGTGCTGAAGCTGGTGAATACCCTTATCGCCAACACCAAGGGCGAGGGTGAAAAATCAGCAGAAGATTTTTGGGTGAAGTCGGAACGGCTGTTCTACACCGCACTCATTGGCTACATCTGGTACGAGGCCCCGGCAGAGGAAATGAACTTCACCACCCTGCTGGAAATGATAAATGCCAGTGAAGCCCGCGAGGACGACCCGGAGTTTCAAAGCCCAGTGGACCTCATGTTTGAACGGCTGGAACAGAAAGACCCGGACCACTTCGCTGTCCGGCAGTACAAAAAGTTTCTGCTGTCGGCGGGCAAGACCCGTTCCTCCATCCTGATAAGCTGCGGTGCCCGTTTAGCCCCATTTGACATCCGGGAGGTGCGGGAGCTGATGGAGAACGATGAAATGGAGCTGGACACCATCGGGGATGAAAAGACGGTGCTGTTTTTAATTATGAGCGACACGGACACCACGTTCAACTTCATTCTGGCCATGCTCCAAAGCCAGCTTATCAATCTGCTGTGTGACCGTGCAGATGATAAATACGGCGGTCGGCTGCCTGTCCATGTGCGGCTGATTCTGGACGAGTTTGCCAACATCGGGCAGATTCCCAACTTCGACAAGCTGATCGCCACCATCCGCAGCCGGGAAATCTCGGCATCCATCATTTTGCAGAGCCAGTCGCAGCTAAAAGCCATCTACAAGGATGCGGCCGAAATCATTTCGGACAACTGCGATTCTGTTCTCTTTTTGAGTGGGCGGGGCAAGAATGCCAAAGAGATCTCCGATGCACTGGGGAAAGAAACCATCGACAGTTTCAACACCAGCGAGAACCGGGGTTCTCAAACCTCCCACGGACTGAACTATCAAAAATTAGGAAAGGCGTTGATGTCAGAGGACGAAATTGCAATCATGGACGGCGGCAGGTGCATCTTGCAGCTGCGTGGCGTGAGACCGTTCTTCTCGGAGAAGTTCGACATTACCAAACACCCGCACTACAAGTACCTTGCAGATGCGGACAAAAAGAATACCTTTGAGGTGGACAGGTTCTTATCCACTCTACGCCGGAAACGGCAGCAGGTGGTCGCACAGGACGAGCCGTTTGACCTGTATGAAATTGACCTGTCGGATGAAGATGCAGCCGCCGAATAAGGCGGTATTTTTTGAAAAAACAATTTTGAGTGCCGCAGAACAAGCGGCAGAAAGTGAGGACCTTATGGAATTTTTCAACAGCGCAGTCGATACTTTGCAGACGATCGTGGTCGGTCTGGGCGGTGCCCTGTGTGTCTGGGGCGGCATCAATCTGTTGGAGGGCTATGGACAGGATAACCCCGGCAGCAAGAGCCAGGGCGTGAAGCAGCTGGTCGCGGGCGGCGGCGTTGCCCTGATCGGCGTGACCCTCGTCCCGCTGCTGTCCGGGCTGCTGGGCTAAGCCCTTTAATGCTGCCCACAATTTTCCGAATAACGAATACTTAAAATCCTACTCCGCGCTCTCCCACTGAACCGGGAGGGCGCGGGAAAGGAGGTATCTTTGCTTGATTAGTGAGATCATCGAGAAATGGATAAAAGGCATTTTGATAGATGGCATCACGGGCAACCTCTCCGGCCTGTTCGATAACGTGAACGCCAAGGTGGGCGAAATCGCTTCGGATGTCGGCTCTACCCCGCAGGCGTGGAACAGCGGCATTTTCAATATGCTGCGCAGTCTTTCCGAAACGGTAGTGCTGCCCATTGCAGCGGCTATCCTTGCCCTTGTGATGTGCCATGAGCTTATCCAGATGATTACCGAAAAGAACAATATGCACGACTTTGACACCTCCATGTTCTTCCGCTGGATTTTCAAGTCTGCTTTTGCCATCCTCATTGTCAGCAACACATGGAATATCGTTATGGGTGTGTTCGATGCCACCCAGAGCGTTGTCAATCAAAGTTCCGGCGTTATCATCGGTGAAACATCCATCCACTTTGACCGCCTGATACCCGGACTGGAATTTCAGTTGGAAAGCATGACCATCGGCAGTCTGCTCAGCCTATGGTTTCAGACCCTTGTTGTGGGCCTGACCATGAACATCCTGTCTATCTGCATCTTCCTTGTGACCTACGGCCGCATGATTGAGATTTACGTTGTGACCGCACTGGGGCCTATCCCGCTGGCGACCATGGGCAGCAGCGAGTGGCGCAGCACCGGGCAGAACTATTTGAAATCGCTTTTGGCGTTAGGCTTCCAAGCGTTCCTGATTATGATTGTCGTGGGCATCTATGCGGTGCTGATACGCAACATTTCAGGTGCAGCGGACATTGCCGGGGCCATCTGGGGCTGCATGGGCTACACCGTGCTACTCTGTTTCTGTCTGTTCAAGACCGGCAGCATCAGCAAGTCGGTGTTTGGTGCCCACTAAGGCCGAGAAAGGAAAAACGTATGGCGTATGTGACCGTTCCCAAAGATTTGACCCATGTAAAATCCAAAGTCTTATTCGGGCTGACCAAGCGGCAGCTGGTCTGCTTCGGCGGCGCGCTCCTCACGGGCGGGCCGCTTTATTTTTTGACACGGGACTATCTTTCCAACAGCGCGGCGGCCCTGCTGATGATTTTTGCCATGCTGCCGGGGCTGCTGTTCGCTCTGTTCGAGCGGCACGGCCAGCCCCTTGAAGTGGTGATTCAGCAAATGATTCAGTGCTGCTTTATTCGTCCCAAGGAAAGGCCCTATCAGACCAACAATGCTTACGCCGCCCTTGTGCGGCAATACCAAATGGAACAGGAGGTAAAGGCCATTGTCCAGAAAAACGATACCCCGCGAAACCGAAAAGCCCAAAAAGCTCACCCGCGCCCAGAAAAAAGAAATTGATGCCGTTCTCCGCAAGTACAAGGGTGACGGCAAGCCCCGCACGGCACAGGCCACCATCCCGTATGAGGCCATCTACCCGGACGGTGTGTGCCGCATTGACCGACGCACGTTCTCCAAGTGCATTGCCTTTGAGGACATCAGCTATCAGCTGGCCCAGCCGGAAACGAGGACCGCCATCTTTGAACACCTGTGCGACCTGTACAACTATGTGGATGCCTCCATCCATGTGCAGCTTTCGTTTCTCAATCGCAAGGTTGACCCGGTGCAGTACGCAAAAAGTTTTGAGATCGCACCGCAGGGAGATGATTTCGACGACATCCGCGCCGAGTACACCGCTATCCTGCAAAAGCAGCTTGCCAGCGGCAACAACGGCATTGTCAAAACCAAATATCTGACGTTCACCATCGAGACCGACAGCCTGAAAACGGCGCGGGCTCGGCTGAACCGCATTGGCCTTGACCTGCTGGGCTACTTCAAGACTATGGGCTGCACGGCGCACGTCATGGACGGGCAGGAGCGTTTGGAGGTGCTGCACGGCATCTTCCACCCGGACGGGGAACCGTTCCGCTTTGACTGGGACTGGCTGGCACCCTCCGGCCTGTCCACCAAGGATTTTGTGGCCCCGTCCTCCCTCTGTTTCGGTACGGCCAAAACCTTTGGGTTGGGCGGCAAGTATGGAGCGGTGAGCTTTTTACAAATCCTTGCGCCGGAACTTTCGGACGAAATGCTGGCCGACTTCCTCAAAACGGAAAGCGGCATTCTCGTCAATCTCCATGTGCAGGCCATCGACCAGACCGAGGCCATCAAAACCATCAAACGGAAAATCACAGACCTTGATGCTATGAAGATTCAGGAACAGAAAAAGGCTGTCCGTTCCGGGTACGACATGGATATACTGCCCAGCGACCTTGCCACCTACGGCGAGGATGCCAAAAAGCTGCTGAACAAATTGCAGACCCGGAACGAACGGCTTTTCATGCTGACTTTTTTAGTGCTGAATGTGGCCGACACCAAGCAAAAGCTGGGCAACGATGTGTTCCAAGCGGCAGGTGTGGCCCAGAAGTACAACTGCTCCCTTGTCCGGCTGGACTACCAGCAGGAACAGGGCCTTGTATCCAGCCTTCCGCTGGGTATCAACCAGATAAAGATTCAGCGCAGCCTTACCACCTCCAACGTGGCGGTGTTCGTGCCCTTTGTAACGCAGGAGCTTTTCCAGAGCGGTGCGGCCATGTACTACGGCATCAACGCAAAATCCCACAACATGATCATGCTGGACCGCAAGCAGGCCCGGTGTCCCAACGGCCTAAAGCTGGGCACGCCCGGCAGCGGCAAATCCATGAGCTGCAAGTCTGAAATCGTCAGTGTATTTTTAACGACCGCTGACGATATTTTCATTTCAGACCCAGAGGCCGAGTATTATCCGCTGGTCAAGCGGCTGCATGGGCAGGTCATTAAACTTTCGCCCACCAGCAAGGACTATGTGAATCCTCTGGACATCAACCTGAATTATTCCGAAGATGACAGCCCGCTGGCCTTGAAGTCGGATTTTGTGCTGTCGTTCTGCGAGCTGGTCATGGGCGGCAAAACAGGTCTGGAAGCGATTGAACGCACCGTGATAGACCGTGCCGTGAAAGCCATCTACCGCCCCTATCTGGCGAATCCCTGCCCGGAGAATATGCCGATTTTGTCTGACCTCCACCAAGCCCTGCTCGACCAGCACTTGCCGGAAGCGGACCGGGTGGCGCAGGCATTAGACCTGTATGTGTCCGGCTCGCTGAATGTGTTTAATCACAAAACGAATGTGGACATCCACAACCGGCTCGTGGCCTTTGACATCAAAGAGTTAGGCAAGCAGTTAAAAAAACTGGGGATGCTCATTATCCAAGACCAGATATGGGGCCGCGTCACCCAGAACCGCAGCCAAGGCCGGGCTACATGGTATTTTGCAGACGAGTTCCACTTACTCCTGAAAGAAGAACAGACCGCCGCGTACAGTGCCGAGATTTGGAAACGCTTCCGCAAATGGGGCGGTGTGCCCACGGGCGCCACCCAGAATGTGAAGGACCTTCTTTCTTCCCCGGAGATCGAGAACATTCTGGAAAACAGCGACTTCATCACGCTGCTGAATCAAGCATCCGGCGACCGCAAAATCCTTTCGGAACGGCTGAACCTCTCCGCAGACCAGCAGAAGTACATCGACAATTCGGAACCGGGCGAAGGACTGCTGATTTTTGAGAACGTGGTGTTGCCGTTCTCAAACCCCATCCCGAAAAACACCCAGCTCTATAAGATCATGACCACCCGGCTCAACGAGGTGGTGGAGCTATGAGCCTAACACATTTTAGCTTGTTTTCCGGCATCGGCGGCATCGACCTTGCCGCAGAAGCGGCGGGTTTTACTTCGGTCTGTCAATGCGAGTGGGCGGCCTTCCCCGCCGCTGTGCTGGCAAGCCACTGGCCGGAGGTGCCCCGTTTTCAGGACATCACCACCGTAACAAAGGAGGCTTTCTTTGAAAAAACAGGACTTCGCACCGTCACCCTCATTTCAGGCGGCTTCCCGTGCCAGCCGTTCTCCACCGCAGGGCGGCAGCGCGGCTTCCACGATGAACGCTATTTGTGGCCCGAAATGCTGCGGGTTATCCGGGAATTGCAGCCCCGTTGGGTGCTTGGAGAAAATGTTGCTGGCTTCCTCCGTATGGGGCTCGACAAAACGCTCATTGACTTGGAGCAGGCAGGTTACGATGTTCGGGTTTTCGTATTACCTGCTGCTGCCGTTGGCGCGTGGCACGAACGGAAACGGGTATTCATCATCGGCTCCGCTGCTTCCCACGCCCCTTGCCAGCGACACCGGGGATGTGGGCAAGGGGCTGGACATCCAAATTTCTGCAAATGGCAGCTACCGCAAGATGAACAAGGATGGCAAGGCGTGGACAGCGCGGCTTTCCCATGTGGTCTACCGCATGACCCCCACCACGCTGGAAAAGCCCTACCTCAACCCGGACTGGGCAGAGTGGCTGATGGGTTTCCCGCGCAAATGGACGGACATTCCCTTTGGGCCGAAGAACCCGCCGACATCTCGCGCCTGACCGAAGATGTGCCGAACCGCAGCAAGCGGATGAAAACACTGGGCAATGCAGTTTCGCCGCCGCAGGTGTTCCCGATTCTCAAATACATTGCGGACATTGAAACGGGCCGCTGTCCGATGGGAGGTGAAGAACCTTGAAAGAATTGCAGGCAAAAGCCAAAGTCACCCAGACCATGACCCGTGACGGTCTGGTGGTAGAAAATCAGGCTGACGGCACTGTGGAGAATGTTTCCTGCCGGGAAGCGGAACAGGATTATTCCACGGATGCCGAGGGCAAGGCCGAAAAAATTCTGGAACGGGCCGAGGACATCAAGGACGGGCATAAAAATAAAAAGAAAGCGAAAAAGGCAGCAGAAACAGCGGCCACCGCCAAAAGTGAAGATGGTCTGCACCGTTCCGCTGCCCGTTTGGAATTGACCGAGGACGAACGGGCAGACCCGGAGTTGCAGCCGTACATCCACAAGGCGGAAGCAAAGGCCGACAAGCTGGATGCGGCCCGCGCCGCTCTGCCGAAGAAGCGTGTCCCGGTCAAGGAAAAAGTTTACGATGCAGCCAGCGGCAAGGCAAAATCCACCCTGCGGTTTGAGCAGCAGGACAAAGGCCCGCCCAGCCTGAAACCAAACCCGGCCAGCCGCCCGCTATCGGAAGCATTGCTGTTCGCTCACGGAAAAATCCACGAGGTCGAACACGAAAATGTGGGCGTGGAGGGCGGCCACAAGGGTGAAGAACTGGTGGAGCATCAGACCGCCAAGGTCATCCGCAGCGGCATCCGGCACCACAAGATGAAGCCCTACAAGGCCGTGGAAAAGGCAGAGCGTCAGCTCATGTCTGCCAATGCAGAATACTTTTACCAGAAATCCTTGCGGGACAATCCGCAGATTGCGCAGTCCGCCAGCAACCCCGTTTCCCGGATGTGGCAGAAACAGCGTATCAAGCAGCAGTACGCCAAAGCTGCACGGCAGGCCGGACAAGCCGCCGCACAGGGTGCAGCCGCCACCGCAGAGAACGGTTTCCGGGTGACAAAGTTTGCAGCCGAGGGCGGCGAACGGGTAGCCGAATTTGCGGCCCGGAACTGGAAAACCATTCTAATCGTGGCGGTGTTCGGTCTGCTGGCTCTGCTCCTGATAACGGGGTTGCAGTCCTGCACCGTGATGGCGGGCACCGCTGGAACCGGCGTGACGGCATCTTCTTATTTTTCCAAGGACAAGGATATGCTGGGTGCAGAGAAGGCTTATGCCAAGCTGGAACAAAAGCTGCAACGGTATCTCGACACCTACGAGGCCACCCACAACTATGACGAGTATCATTTTTATCTGGATGAAATCGAGCATGACCCCTATGTGCTGATCTCAATTTTGTCCGCGCTGCATGACGGCGTGTTCACACTGGCCGAGGTGCAGGGCGAACTTGAAATGCTCTTTGAAAAGCAATACATCCTGACCGAGACCGTGACCATGCAGATACGCTACCGTACAAAAATGATGGTCATTATTGGCCCGTATGGTGTGCCTCAAGTTATCACCTACCAAGAGCCGTATGAATACTACATCTGCACGGTCAAGCTGAAAAACAAGGATTTGTCCCATTTGCCCGTGGAAGTGCTGACCGAAGAACAACTCAGTGCTTATTCGCTCTATATGCGCACGCTGGGCAACCGGCCGGATTTGTTTGGCAAAGCGCAGTACCCCAATGCGTCCACCATCAAGCAGCCCACCTACTACGATATTCCCCCGGAAGCACTAAAGGACGATAGGTTTGCCGCCATGATGGAGGAAGCCACAAAGTACATCGGCTATCCGTATGTGTGGGGCGGCAGTTCACCCAGCACCAGCTTTGATTGTAGCGGCTACATTTCGTGGGTGCTGAATCACTCCGGCTGGAATGTTGGCCGCCAGACTGCACAAGGACTTTACAACCTCTGCACCCCTGTTTCTGCCGCGCAGGTCAAGCCGGGCGACCTTGTGTTTTTCAAGGGAACCTACGATACCCCCGGCGTGAGCCATTGCGGTATCTATGTAGGCAATTCCATCATGCTGCACTGCGGCGACCCGATCTCTTACACGAACCTCAACTCAAAATATTGGCAGGAACATTTTTACAGCTATGGGCGTTTACCGTAACGCCAGAAAGGATTTTGTATGGCAAAAAGACTTTCCCGCATTGAGCGCGACATTGAACGGCTCAAAGAAAAAATCTCCGAGTACCAGCAGCAGTTGAAAGAACTGGAAGCTGAAAAGACCGAACAGGAAAATTTGCAGATCATTCAGTTGGTGCGCAGCATGAATATGAAGCCGGACGAGTTCGCAGCCTTCCTGCGCAGCGGTGCGCTGAACGCTGCACCCACTGTCACCCCGTACCACAAACAGGAGGATTCCGCCGATGAAACCTGATTGGAACCGCCGTTTTGCCGCTGGGCTGCTGGCTATCCTGCTCTGCCTTTGTTCGTTCTCTATGCCCGCTTTTGCAAGCGGCACGGACCCTGCCCCGGAACCTCTGCCGGAAATTTTGGACGAGGAACCGACTACGGGCGGCATGGAGCCGGAGGGCGTGCCCATTACGCCCAAAGGCAACGCAACACTGGTGGATGATTTTTACGGGGACAAGCAGCTTATCACCGTGACCACCAAAGCCGGGAATTATTTTTACATCCTGATCGACCGCGCCAACGAGGACAAGGAAACCTCTGTCCACTTCCTGAACCAAGTGGATGATGCCGACTTGCTGGCCCTGCTGGATGAAGAACCGCAGGAAACCGAGTTCTGCACCTGCACGGTGAAATGTGAGGCCGGAAGCGTCAATGAAAACTGCCCCTTGTGTGAAAAGAGCCTGCGCAACTGCACGGCCCCGGAAGCAGTGAAAACCGACACCGAAACGCCGCAGGAAAAACCGAAGTCCAGCATGGGCAGTCTGATGATCCTGCTGGTGCTGGCTCTGACGGGCGGCGGTGCAGCACTCTACTATTTCAAGTTCCGCAAGCCCAAGGCCGACACCACCGGGCACGATGATCTGGACGAATACGATTTTGGCGAGGACGAAGATGCAGACGAGGAACCTGCTGAAATCGAGATTCATTCGGAGGATGGACAGGAGGACGAAACATGAGCGTTCAGCTGGTAATTGCCGAAAAGCCCAGTGTAGCCCGCAGCATCGCCGCCGTGATCGGGGCCACTGAAAAGCAAAACGGCTACTGGCAGGGCGGCGGGTATCTGGTCAGCTGGTGCATCGGGCATCTGGTGTCCTTTGCGGAAGCGGGCCAGTACGATGAAAAATACTGCAAGTGGAAGTATGAAGATTTGCCCATCCTGCCCCAGCCGTGGCAGTTCATTGTCCCGGACGAAAAGAAACAGCAGTTTGAAATTGTGCGCTCTCTGCTCAACCGCCCGGATGTGGACAGTGTGACCGCCGCGACCGATGCAGGCCGGGAGGGAGAACTGATTTTCCGTTTCGTCTACCAAATGGCCGGTTGCACAAAACCTGTGAAGCGGCTCTGGATTTCCAGCATGGAGGATGCTGCTATCCGGGAGGGCTTTGCAAACCTGCGCCCGGATTCGGATTATGATGCTCTGTATCAATCGGCCCTCTGCCGTGCAAAGGCGGATTGGCTGGTGGGCATCAATGCAACGCGGTTGTTTTCGGTGCTGTACCACAAGACCCTGACGGTAGGCCGGGTGCAGACCCCGACACTGAAAATGCTGGTGGACCGGGATGCAAAAATCCTGCGCTTCCAGAAAGAAAAGTATTATACGGTCGGCATCCAGTCCGGCAGCCTGAAAGCGGACAGCGGGCGCATTGCCAGCATGGACGAGGCCAACACTTTGAAATCTACTTGTGCCGGAACATCTGCCATCTGTACTTCTATCAAACGGGAGAAAAAGACAGAACAGCCGCCCAAGCTCTATGACCTGACTACATTGCAGCGGGAAGCAAACCGTCTGTTCGGTTTTACCGCAAAACAGACCCTTGATTACGCCCAGCAGCTTTACGAAAAGAAATTGCTGACCTATCCCCGCACCGACAGCCAATATCTGACCGAGGATATGGGCCAGACAGCACAACATCTTGTGTCTGACCTACTGGGGCTGCTGCCCTTTGCCCAAGGGCTTGACTTGCCCCCGGATGTGGGGCGGGTGCTGAGCAGCAAAAAGGTATCGGACCACCACGCCATCATTCCTACCGCAGAATTTGCAAAGCAGGGATTCACCGGCCTTGCCGAGAGTGAATGCAAGCTGATGAACCTTGTCTGCTCCAAACTGCTCTGTGCGGTGGCTGCACCCTATGAATATGAAACCTTAACTGCGGTATTTTCCTGTGCAGGAAACGAGTTCACCGCCAAGGGAAAGGCCGTGCTTGTTTCCGGTTGGAAAGAAATCGACCAGCGGTTCCGTTCCACCCTGAAAGCCGACACCGAGGAAGAAGTGCTGAACACCCTGCCGGAACTGGCCGAGGGGCAGAGTTTTTTCGTGACAGCGGACGTTTCGGAACATTTCACGTCCCCACCGAAAGCCTACACCGAAGATACGCTCCTGTCAGCAATGGAGCGGGCCGGGGCCGAAGATATGCCGGAGGACAAGGTGAATTGCTCCGCAGGAGCAAGAGAGGGTGGCCTGGGCCATGCGGAACGCAAAGGACTGGGCACACCCGCCACCCGCGCCGCGATTCTGGAAAAGCTGGTGCAAATGGGCTTTGTGCAGCGCAAGGGAAAGCAACTGGTGCCCACCAAGGACGGCATCAATCTGGCGGTGGTTCTGCCGGAAAGTTTGACCTCTCCCGCTCTGACTGCTGAATGGGAAAATCGCCTGACCGAGATTGCCAAAGGCAGCGCAGACCCAGACGAGTTCATGGCTGAAATTGAAACGCAGGTGCGCCAGCTGGTCAGGGCCTATTCCTGCATCAGTGCAGATAAGCAAAACCTGTTCCAGTCGGAACGGGTTATTATCGGCAAGTGTCCCCGGTGCAGTGAAAACGTCTATGAGGGCAAGAAAAACTTCTACTGCGGGAATCGTAGCTGTCAGTTCGTGATGTGGAAGAATGACCGCTTCTTTGAGCAGCGCAAAAAGGCGTTCACACCGAAGATCGCCGCTGCTCTGCTCAAAAACGGTAAGGTAAAGGTCAAGGGCCTCTACTCCGAGAAAACAGGCAAAACCTATGATGCAACGGTGCTTTTGGCAGATACAGGAGGCAAGTACGTCAATTACCGGGTAGAGCGTAAAGAGTAAGGCAAAAATACGAGGGCCGGTTATGGTAAGGTGAAGTATTCATTTTGCCATAACCGGTTCTCTCTATCCGTAGGATATGGACAGTCCTTTGAAAGGAGCGTGCGATAATGAGCGAACTATTTTCCGTCCAGCTGCAAAATCGGCAGCAGCAAGGAGGGGACGGCATCTGGCTGAACCTGCCCACCACAACCGAACAGGTACAAGCGGCCCTGCGGCAAATCGGCATTTCGTCCGATAACCCGCAGGGCCTTTTCATTTCCGGCTACTTCGCCGAGGAAGAAAAACGCTTTGCGATTCCCTACAACATGGTGATGGCATCCAGTGTGGACGAGCTGAACTTTCTGGCCGCACGACTGGAAACACTCTCTGCCGGGGAACGTGCAGAACTGAACGCCGCTCTGCAAGCCCCGCAGAGTGAGCTTTCCAGCATCGGGAGAATTATCGACTTTCCCGAAAACGTGGACTATTATGTACATCTGCCGGATGTGCGTGGGCCTGCCCAGCTGGGTGACTACTATCTGAACCGCTCTGGCATGGTGGATATGCCGGAGGAATGGAAAGGCGGCATCGACACGGCGCAGTTTGGCCGGTATGTGGCCCAGCAGGAGCAGGGCGCGTTCACCCAATACGGCTATCTTGTCAAAAGTGGGGACGAGTGGCAGAAAGTCCACGAGGGCCAGCCCGTGCCGGAGGAATACCGGGTGCTGTCCTTTCCTGCGCCGGAAATCCTACGGGATGCGGCCAATATCCCGCCGCCTGTTCAAACCGAAACAGAACCGCAGAAAGTTATTCCCATTATCCTGAACGGCAAAGACAGCGCAGAGCGAATGAAAGAAATTACGGACCGGCTGGAAACAGGCATCCAACAGCTTTTCGACAGTGATCGCTACAAAGCCTACCTCACCACGATGGCGAAGTTTCACAATTACAGCTTCAACAACACCTTGCTGATCGCCATGCAGGGCGGGCAGCTGGTGGCGGGCTTCAACAAGTGGAAAGGTACGTTCCACCGCACTGTGAAAAAGGGCGAAAAAGGCATCAAGATTCTTGCTCCTGCGCCGTACAAGGTCAAGCAGAAGATGGAAAAGCTGGACGAACAGGGCAAGCCGATTCTGGACAAGGACGGCAAGCCGCTGACGGAAGAAAAGACGGTGCAGATTCCGGCTTTCAAGGTGGTGTCCGTGTTCGATGTCAGCCAGACCGAGGGCGAACCGCTTCCGTCCATTGCCGTGGATGAATTGTCCGGCAGTGTGCAGGATTACCAAGATTTTTTCAAGGCGTTGGAGCAGACTTCCCCAGTGCCCATCGGGTTTGAGGACATCGAGGGAGGGGCGCACGGTTACTTTCATCTGCTCGACAACCGCATTGCCATCCAAGAGGGCATGAGCCAGTTACAGACCATCAAGACGGCCATCCATGAGATCGCCCATGCCAAGCTCCACGCCATCGACCCGAATGAACCGGAACAAACCAACCGCCCGGACAGCCGCACCCGTGAGGTGCAGGCTGAAAGCGTGGCCTATGCTGTCTGCCAGCACTACGGACTGGACACGTCCGAGTATTCCTTTGGCTATGTGGCCGGGTGGAGTTCCGGCCGGAAACTTTCCGAACTGAAAGCCTCTCTGGAAGTTATCCGCAGCGCGGCCCATGAGCTGATCTCTGCGCTGGACGAACATCTGGCAGAGCTGCACCAGCATCGGGAGGCATACCTCTCCACTGCACAGGAGGCCGCATTTGCGCTGGATGATGGCAACACTTTGTTCATCCAGACGTGCGATTCCGGGTATGACTACACCCTGTACGGCCCGGACAAAAAGGCTCTGGATGGCGGCCAGCTGGACGCACCCGGCCTGACCCTGCCGGATGCCGGACAGGAAGCACTTGCTCTGCTGGGACAGACAGCCCCGGTGTCGGAAGTCCTGTTGGGTGATAAGCTGGCGGCGTTCCAAGAGGCGGCGGAAAAGGCTAACGAACTTCCCGCACCTGTCAAAATTCCAGACCCCGCCGCAGAGCCTACGGTCACGATTCTGTGGAGTGAAAGCGACAAGCTGCAGGACGGCGAAACAATGCCGCTGTCCGTGGCAAATCGTGTTTTTGAAGAACTGGACACCGCCCAGCACATGAACCGGGAAAAAGACGGTTACACGGGCGGCTGGTACGACAAGACAGCCTTCCGCATTGACTTTACCTTGAACGGCCAGCCCGACAACTACGAGGGACGGCAGGATTTTGGTGACGGCGAGGGTTCTTTGGTTCAACACATCCAGAACTACCACGAATACTACGCCAAAGATG
>ERZ791796.1489-NODE-1489-length-13929-cov-4.192518_pt1 | contig 13929 bp, 9 predicted proteins | sample MGYA00510311_ERZ791796 | MGnify/ENA primary metagenome ERZ791796 (study PRJEB30046, sample SAMN00792042) | human gut metagenome | study: EMG produced TPA metagenomics assembly of the A metagenome-wide association study of gut microbiota in type 2...
GCTGCTGCTGGAATACCGATATTAGAGAAAATCTGTACAAATGGGCTGGCATTTAAACCAACTTCATCCCATGGAGCAAGTGTCATCAATACTACCATAGTACCAATATAGAAAATTAAGATACGAAGCAATACTTCATTTATAGCTCTAGGTAAAGTTTTTTCTGGATTTTCAGCTTCTCCTGCTGCAATACCGATTAATTCTACACCGCCAAAAGAAAACATAACTACAGCTAAAGACTGTGCAAATCCCCAAGCACCATTAGGGAAAAAGCCACCATTATTCCATAAATTACTGAAATTATCAGGAAATGGTCCCATTGTTGTAAATATCAAATAAAAACCAAATACAATCATACAGCAGATAGCTAAAATTTTAATAAATGATGCCCAAAATTCTGCTTCACCAAAAGTTTTTACATTGATTAAATTCACAGTTGTTACCACTACAATACAGACTAAAACTGTTATCCAATGAGGTACATCAGGAAGCCAATAATTTACATAAATAGCGATTGCAGATAATTCCGCAAAGCAAACTAATAAATATAAAAACCAATAATTCCAACCTGCTAAATAACCTGCAAAAGAACCTAAATATTTATTCGCAAAATAAACAAATGAACCAGATACAGGCTCTCTTACAGACATTTCCCCTACCATTCTCATGATACAGAAAATGAAAACACCAGCTAAAGCATAAGATAGAATAATCCCTGGACCTACTAATTTAATTGTTGGTGCAGAACCATAAAACAGCCCCGTACCAATAGAAGTACCAAGTGCAATCATTTGCATATGGCGATTTTTCAGCCCTCGCTTCATTTTATTATTTTCATCACTCATAATAATCCACCTTTAAAATTATTCTTTATACATATGTTCAATACGTGCTACAGCCAATGTACTTACTACATCGCCTGTTACATTGAGTGCAGTATGAATCATATCTATTAAACGGAAGATACCAACTATCATACCCATAATTTCAATAGGAAGCCCCATTGTTGTAAGTAACATTATAGTCAACACAATACCACTATTAGGAATACCTGGAGTACCTATGGAAATCAATGTAGTCATAAAGATAAACATCACTTGTTGCATTAAAGAAAGTTCTACACCATATACTTGAGCTACAAATAATACAGTAACAGCATAATATACAGCAATCCCATTCATATTGACAGTTGCACCAATAGGCAAAGTAAATGATGCTAATTCATCTTTTACTTTAAATTTTTCTTCAGTAACACGTAAGCTAACAGGTAAAGTACCAGAACTACTTGTTGTACTAAATGCTACTAACCAAACCTCTGTAATTTTAGTAAAGAAATCTTTCAATGAAATCTTAGCAATGTATTTAATAATAAATACATACATAAATAACACTACAGAAAAAGCACCTATGTAATGAGTTAAAATAAATTTACCTAAAATATTAAAAATAGATAAACCATATTCGCCAACACTACAAGCAACTAAAGCAGTTACCCCAAATGGAGTTACTTGCATTACCATATCTGTGATTTTAAACATAATAATATTGGCTTCATCAATAACTTTTTTAACATTTTTTACTCTATCACCCAAAATAGTTATCACAATACCAATAAATACCCCAAATACAATAATTTGCATTAAATTACCTGTAGCTAAAGCTGTTATCGGATTATCAGGAACCATACTCAAAATAGTCTGGCTAACAGTCATTGGCTCAGCAGGTTTTATCACTTCGCCTGTATCTACAATTTGACTTACAGCAAAATCGGCACCTGGCTTCATTATATGTGCCACAATAAGACCAATAATTGCAGAAAGCACTGTAGTTACAATATAAAACCCTACTACCTTTGTTCCTATGCGTTTTAATTTTCCAATATCACCTATACTAGATATTCCACTAATAATAGATAAAAATACAACAGGAACAACAATCATTTTAATGAGTTTTAAAAATAAATCTCCAATAGGTTGTAACCATAAAATATCTTTTTGAAAAATAAGACCTAAGATAATCCCTATCCCAAAACCTAGAAAAACTTTAGCGCTCATACTAAGATTTTTCAAATTATCACCCCCTTAATTTATAAAATAATACGCTTTCCATTATATCATAAAATCCATAAAAAATTTACATATTTACATTATTTTTAAGAAAAAAGATAAAAATTTTATACATTTTATCTTTTATTTGCTAGAAAAAAAGGAAATTAAATTAAAAAATTTAATTTCCTCTTTTACTATCTTCTTTACAATATTTAATTCTTTTTTATCATTTTTTTAGGATGTTTCCAATATAACTTTTCACAACGAGGTGAACAAAAAATAGTTCGCCTATCATGCTTATTCACAACTGTTACTAATTCATGACATTTTTTACATCTAAATTGTCTTAGTATAACTCCTGTATTTTCTTCATCATTTATATCTTCTACAATCCTATTTTTGCTATAGTATGTTTCTTTATGATGTTTTTTTCGACAATAATAGGTACAATACACTTGATCTTTTCTTCTAGCTTCGAAAGATTGATGACAAACTGGGCATATCTTATTTAAATGCATTTATTTCTCCATCATTTTTAGAAAACGATTTTTATCTTCTAAAGTTTTTAATGCATTTGTATAAATCTTAAAAATTATTTCATCATCAATCATTTGTAATTGCATACTAGAATCTAAATCATCATATACTTTACTTTGTGAATCTATTAAATATCTTTGTAGTATATAGCAATATTTTCCCTTTTTAGTTCTATCTATGGTACTACCACTAATATCACTATCATTTATTATTATATTAGCATTATTATTTCCAATAATGGAAAAAATATACTTTATTACTGCTAATATATGGGCTTTTTTATTACTTGCCATAAAAATATCCTCCCTCTGGCTTAGTAATTATTGCTCCAAAAAACAAAAATAACTATTATTCATTTATATCCACCATTTAGACGGCTTTGATTTCTGTATAATATCATCATGATATGTAGCTTCATTATCATGTTCTTCTGTAAATAGATATTTTATATCCATTTCATTATTAAAAATCTCACTATTTATTTTTATTACTTCTTGGAATGTAAATTCCCCAACATGTTTTAGTTTATTTTCGATAATTTCTTCTGAACAATTTAGCAAATTAGCTAATATATGTGCTATTTCTTCTGTTTTATAACCTTTTTTTACAATCTCATTAACTAAATTATTATACATAACATCACCACCTTTCCAAATATGGAAATATTTTAGTTTTATTTTACTTCCATTTATGGAAAAAGTCAAATAACTCAAAGGAAAATATTAAAATTTTTAGAAATCTATCAACTTTACACTAAAATTTATAAATGATATACTATTTCAATAATCCGAAATGGAGGAATAATATATTATGGAATCCTTTAAACCTATATTGGAAAAAATAAAAAAAATAAAACAAGAAAAAGGTTATACTAATGAAGTTTTAGCTCAAAAATCAGGTATTCCCCTCAGTACTTTGAATAAGATTTTATCTTCTGTTATCAAAGATCCCAAAATTGGTACTCTTATAGCTATCACAGATGCTTTAGATGTTGATATAAATTCATTGATTTATGATAATCTAAATATAAAAGATAAACCCAATCCAAAAGCAACTGATAACTTAGAAAAACTAGCTAATGAATATAATCTAAATATAGATGATATATCTTTTATTACAAAATATATCAATTTACCAGCTAAAGATCGTCAACATTTTCTTTCTTTATTAAGATTGTTGACTTCAGAAAATATTGACAATTCTCCCGTTTTAACAAAACCAGATCACAAATTAACTATAGAAGAAAAACGTAAAATTGTTGAATATGAATTAGATTTAGAAGAAAAAAAACAAACATTATTAGCTTCCATTTCTTCAAATGGTTCATAAAAATCCATTAAAAAAAGGCAGTTTATGATTAATTTCATAAACTGCCTTTTTAATACTAAAATGTTTTATTTAAACAAATTATCTAACATAAATAAAAAAATCATTGATGAATAAAATATATTAACTATATATTTTATAGACTTATCGTCTCATCATATTTTGAAAACGTTTCTTATCTGATAAACTTTTCAAAGCACTTGTATAAATTTTGCTTACTACCTTATCATCAATCATTTGCATTTGCATATTAGAACCTAAATCACCACATACTTTACCCTGTGAGTCTATTAAATATCTCTGTGGCATACAATAATAATTCCCATCATTAGTAAACATATATAATGTCAATGAAGATACTGTATCTTTTAAATCCTCATCTTTTCTAAGCTCTGTTAGGAAATTACTTTCTTTATAATGTTCTTCTGCAGATACTATTAAGTAATATTGTCCATCTTTTTTTACTACTTCTACAGTATCGGTATCAATATATACTGTTCCTAAATCTGAATTTCCTACCATTTTAAAAGCTTGAGCTTGTACATGTTTAATAGGTCTAATAAATATGATTCCTATGATGATAATACACAATATAAAAATATTTACTATTCCCATATTATCTCTTATTATATCCATATTTTTTACCTAATATAAAATTATTTAGAAGCTTGTTGTATTGGAGTAAATACATAATTTATTAATTTTTGATTTTTATCAAATACAAAAATTATTGCAGCTACTGGTTGTTTATCAAAAGTAGCTAAATAAGTAACTCTATCTTCTTGTTCAAATTTCTCAAATGCACGGAAATTTACATCTTTTACATTACCAAATTTTTCTTTAACTTCAGCTGGTAATTTCTTATATGTTCTTTCACTTACACTTTTTTTCAAGTTATCAGAAAAATCTTTGCTAACTACAGCATATTCTGGTGCTTGTTCTTTAGTGAATACACCCATAAAAGTTTCTGCTATCTTTTGTTCTTTATTTAAATCACTTCCATCAGAAGCAAAGCATAATCCACTAAATGCCATCATCATGATTAAAGTTAAAGTAAATACTATTTTTTTCATTTTATTTCATACCTCTTTTTTATTAGATAAGCGACAGAAAATCTGTCGCTTATCTATATTTTTATTCAATTGTCACCTAAATACTTTTGCTAATTAAGCATTTTTCTGAGAAGCTTGCTGTCTTTCTGCAAGTAATTTTGCATGTCTTTGAGCTTGTGCTTTTACTTTTTCTTGCTGAGCTAATTTTTTCATTTCTTCAGCTTGTTCAAGATGTCTTGCTTCTTCATCTTTTGCTCTTTCAGCAGCGGATTTACGACCGAGTTTCCATGTAGCACCAATACCACCCATTAATTCATCGCCGGAGCTAGAAAGACTTGCACTAAGCATGAAGTCTTGGTTTGGATAATGGAATACACCAATAGCTATACCAGTTTCGCTCTTATATTGACCTACGCCAATAGCGATTTCTGTTGGAGCTTCTGGGTCAAATCCCATAGTACGAAGGTTTGCGATAGCTGCTGCCATAGCGCCTACTTTATCAATACGTTCTTCAACATTACCTAAGCGTTTTTCAACACTATCAATACGATTACTTAAAACCATATCATTAGCGTAGCTAGTACCTGCTACATCTTGGATAGCATGATCAAGAGCTACATCGGCTTCTACCATAGATTCAGAATCAGTAATGTATTCAGTAGTTGCATTACCATCTTTATCTGCGTCTTTATATGCAGTAGCAAGATCTTCTTTATTTGTAGCACCAACTACTTCAGTACTTGCAATGCCTTCTACTTTTACAGAAGATGTTTCTCCACTGTATTTATCCTGGCTTGTAATTGTTATAGTACCAGTTTCTTTATCAAATGAAGTACCTTCTTGAACTACACCACTGTCTGTGAGTTGACCTTCTAATTTAATACTATCTTTATCTTTTTGAGTTAAAGATATTGTACCATCACTATTGATTTTACCACCAGTTACAGTATTATTATCTGCATCTGTTGCTGTACCACTGATATTTTCAATCTTGTTATCAAGTTTACCAATAGCATCAGTTACACTATCACCATCAATAATAGTATCGCCTTCTACTTTGCTATAATCAAGATCGCCAACATCATCTTTTAGATTATCTAAATCTTCTTTACTTGCTACATCACCAATAGTTATAGTACTACTATTGCCTTTTTCATCAGAAACAATCAAGTTTACATTACCATCATCATTTGGTTTATATACTCCATTTGAACCAGTTTCTGTATTAGCAACAAGATGCTGATCGCTAGTTGATATACTTCCATTTTCAGCAGCGTCGCTAATAGCATCATTGAGGTAATCAACGTTTACAGCTTCACTACCATCTTTACCAGAAGCATATGCTACATTAGTAATACTTGTACCGCCTGTAGGTGTTCCATTACCAGCTCTAGAAGCTCCATAAGGTGCACCTGCTAAAGCAATATGACTATAATCAATAGTACCATCTACATTAACATCATAAGCAGCTACTGCACTATATAAATCATCTAATTGAGCTTCTGTTGCTGCTCTACTTGTTGTATTTATATCATTTGCTGCAAAAGTAGCTACTGGTGTAGGTGGTTTCCATTCTGTATTTTCTAAGCCAGTAATTGTAGCAATATTATTAGTAACTTCATTACCATCTCCATCATATGTTGTTTCAGTTTCAGCATTAATTCTAATACCATTATCAGTGAAGTCATCACCTTTAATAGTAGCACCAATAAGCACTGCACCGTCATCACGAAGAGCTAATGGGATATCACGAGTTGCATTTTCATCTACAGTTGCAAATGGATTATCCTTCTCTGCTTCATTAAGATAACGAGAGAATACAGTATAAGATTTTCCATTTTCTTTATTATAATAAGAAGACATTTGTGCTACAGCATCGCCAACATCATTTAAGCTATACTGTGTATTATTACCATAAATATCAGTAGTATAAGTTTTAAAATCTTTAGCCCATGCTGAACCTTTTGCTGTTACACCAAATATACCATGACCTTGGGTATCTGTTGCAAAGAGCATAAATCCACCATTTTCTTTTATGAATTCTGCACCACTACTGTTTTCTTCTTTATATGAATCTGGAACATATCCCTCTGGAGCAGTAGTATTGATTGTGAAGCTTCTTTCACCTTCAGTATTACCAGCTTTTGGATTACCTAAAGTAATATCATCATCCAATGTTACTTGATAATTTGTTCCACCATTTTCATTTACTGATGATTTTACTGTTAAGTTATCATCGCCAGATACTGTAGTATGTTGTTTAGCAGCTTCAGTTGCCACTGCACTAACTGCTTGTTGTAATTGACCTTGAGTTGCAGCGGTACCCTGAAGCTCTTCACTATTTGCTACTTGTGTTGCAAGTTCATCATCCCAAGTAGTATTAGAAAGACCTTTAACTGTATCTGTTGTAATAATATCACCATTAATATTTGTAGTTTCACCAGTATTTGTATTAGTAAATGTTGCTCCATTAAATCTATCTACAGTTACTGCACTTCCATTAGTATTTAATGTAATACCTTCACCAGATACTACTACACCATTTCCTTCGGAATTTAAAGCTACACCATTATCATTTATCATAACAGTTGAACCATTGTTGTTTGTAGCATATATACTGCCATCTTCTTCGACCATTAATCTGTCGCCTACATTAATAGTTCCACCGTCAATATTTGTAGTTTCGTTTGTATTAGTGTTAGTAAATGTTGCTCCATCATTATCTACTGATACCGATGTTCCTTTAGTTACTAATTTAATATCTTCATCAATTCCATTAGTATTTAATAAAATACCTTCATCAGATATTGCTACACCATTTCCACTAGCATTTAAAGCCACACTATCGTCATTCATCATAATAGCAGAACCACTACTATTTACAGCATTTACATTACCAGTTTCAGCATCTACATTAAATGAACTATTCTTTCCACTTATTTCTAAATCGCCATCTGGTCTAACGCTGAATGTACCTGTTTCATTACCAGTTGCAAGTCCACCATCTTTATAGAATTTTAATTTGCCATCGCCTACAGCTAAATATGGTCCATCAACATTTGTTATATCAATACCACCAATGCTTATAGAACCATTTCCTTTATCTTCTACAGCAAATATAGATTCTTCTTTAGATTTATCACTAGATTTTATATCAACAATTGTCTTATTTCCTTCTGCTGGATCTCCATTGATATAAACTCTATCATTTAGATTAATATTTTTATTAAGATTTACTTGATAATCAATGTGTCCATCTGCTTTTTCTGTAGATGTTACATTAGTATTTGTACCATTAGATAATGTTGTTTTAGAAGCTGCTGCTGCTTCCTGTAACTGGTCTTCTGTTGCAGCCTGACCGGAAACATAATTTTCTGGATCCCATGTAGTATTGCTTAAACCGTTAATAGTTTTCTTATTACCATCAATGACAAGCCCTTGATCCATACCGACTGAAATACTATTTGTTGCACTTATTGTACCGCTGGCACCACTGAGATATACTCCTGTACCATTATCAAAATCGCCAAGTTGGACTTCATTATTCAATGCCACATCAATGGAGCCATCTTCTTTATTAGCTGTTACAGTAACATTTCTGTCGCCGGAGAAGTTCAACGTATTATCTTTCGGATTTACAGTAATCTGATTGCCGTTGTTATCCGTTGCAACCCATCCTGCATTTACTTTATCGGATACAGATTTCAACTGATCTTCCGTTGCAGCCTGACCGGAAACATAATTATCCGCATCCCACGTTTTATTTGTAAGACCGTTGACTGTTCCGCCATTATCTGCATTTACAGTAATTCCGCCAGCTGTAATGTTACCGGTTGCAATCGAACCGCCATTAATTACCGTACTGCTTGTTGTCGTTTCACCAGTATCTCTCATTGTCTGCGTATTGGTAATAGTTAAGCCGTTCTGGTTGAATGTCATATCATTTACGTTATCATATTTTCCTGTTCCGCCAAATATAAGTTCAGAATTATGAGCGTTGATTGTTCCATTCGTTCCGCTTAATTGAACACTATTTCCGTCTTCAACATCGTCATCCAGCGTTATATCAGGGTTCAAGTCAAATGTTAAGTTTGTACCAGTTATATTACCCTTATCATCTTTTACAGCAGTCTGATTTACAGCAATATTTCCGTCAGTATTAGCAAAGTCTACTTTATCGCCGTTGGTAATATCAGTTGTTACAGCTCCATTATTCGTAGAAGCAGTCCAGCCGCTATTAGTTATCTGATCAGAAAGATCACTTGCTACATCTCCAAGCTGACCTTGGGTTGCAGCTGTACCTGCTGCTTCAGATTTTTTATCTGCCGCTGCTGTTGCTATTTCATCAGTCCAAGTAGTATTAGAAAGTCCATTAATAGTAGAAACAGGTTTGCCAGTTCCTTCTTCAGCAGTCGTAGTAATATTAACTCCACCAATAACAGCTGTTCCATCTCTACCGTCTAAAGCAATATTAGAACCTAAACCAATAACACCTCTCTCACCATCTAATACAATATTACGACTGTCTTCTGTATGGTCTCCACCTAAATATACTTTATCATTTAACGCAACCTGAATAGCCTTATTTGTCGTATCTGCTGTTACTGTAATATTATTATCTCCAGCAAAATTTAATGTAGTTGTTCCACTATCTGTTGGATTTACTTCAATTTTATTTGTTCCATCTGTTGCAACCCAACCTGCATCTACTTTTTGATTTGTAGCATATAATTGACTACCATTTACTGCTTCTTTTGATCCTTCACTAACATCACCATCAGCAACATTTGTTATTGTTGTACCCTTTGTTCCAGCTAATGCTACTGTACTCTTATTTTCATTATATCTAACAGCATTTTCTCCAACTTCAGATAAGCTGTATTTCTTATTACTATCAGCCTTAGCAACAATATCACCATCACTATGAACTGTTCCATCTTTAGCAATATTAAATACTGTATCACTATCTTTATTAGTAATAGAAATCATGCTATCTTTTTGTGGATTTCCATTTAACTGAATACGTGTACCAGATTCATCGCCTAAAGTGATATTATCATTTAAATCAAATGTTAAATTAGTACCATCTTGACCTACTATGATATTTCCATCAGTATTAGAGAAATCTACACTTCCGTCGCTTGCTACTTCAGCTGTTTTTGTTCCTTTATTAGTAGTTACATTCCAGCCTTTATAGCTACCTTCATCTATTTTTGTCATTGCTGCTTGTAGCTGTTCTTCTGTTGCTGCTCTTCCTACTTTTGCAAATGTTGAATCTTCGCCACCGTTGCCTAATGTTTTATTAGTGAGTCCAGTAATTTCGCCAGTTTTTCCATTAACTTCAACTGGATGGTTACCTTCAACTGAAGAATCTCCAATAGTTACTACATCTGCTAATTTTACATTATAGTTTCTTACATTATTACTATCTAATTCTCCACCTGTTACAGAAATATTGCTATCTCCTTGAATTTTAGTATCATATGCATCAACTGTATAAATATTGTGTTGATCTCCCGCATCTTTTCCAGGTGTAACTTTAACATTTTTACCAGCAACTACTTCTGTTGTTGCTTTTGCTGCTGCTGAAGATAATTCACTATCACTTGCAAGTCCTGTAATTTTTGCAGTCATATTTGGAATTTCATTACCTTCACCATCTGCATATTTCAATGTAACTGTTCCATCTGCACTTGCTTCATATGAACTATTTTCTGTTGGTGCTATATGTTTTTCGTTGGTATTGAAATATCCTACATTTACAACAGAAGCATCATTTGTTTTATCTACATTTGTTACATACATATTACTTGTTGTAACTTTATTTACACTTAATTCATCTGCTAATCCAAATGCAAGTTTTGTATTACCAGCGTCAGTTGTTTTTGTTACAGTAACATTTCCATCTTCACTTGAGAAATCTACTGTTTTTCCATTTTCTACAGTTGTACCATTTTCACCATTAGCACTTACTGTCCAACCTTTATAGCTACCTTCATCTATATCTTGCATTGCTGCTTGTAACTGTTCTTCTGTTGCTGCTCTATTACTTTCTGCAAATCCATTAACATCTAATGTTGTATTGGTGAGTCCAGTAATTTTGCCAGTTTTTCCATCAACTTTAACTGGATTATTACCTTCAATTGAAGAATCTCCAATAGTTACTACATCTGCTAATTTTACATTATAGTTTCTTACATTATTACTATCTAATTCTCCACCTGTTACAGAAATATTGCTATCTCCTTGAATTTTAGTATCATATGCATCAACTGTATAAATATTGTGTTGATCTCCCGCATCTTTTCCAGGTGTAACTTTAACATTTTTACCAGCAACTACTTCTGTTGTTGCTTTTGCTGCTGCTGAAGATAATTCACTATCACTTGCAAGTCCTGTAATTTTTGCAGTCATATTTGGAATTTCATTACCTTCACCATCTGCATATTTCAATGTAACTGTTCCATCTGCACTTGCTTCATATGAACTATTTTCTGTTGGTGCTATATGTTTTTCGTTGGTATTGAAATATCCTACATTTACAACAGAATTATCATTATTTCCTACTTCTGTTACAGACATGCTGTTTGCTGCAATATTATTAGTTGCTGTTACACTAGCAACATTTAAATTATCAGATAATGCTAATCCAGTATCATCAACAGTTAAATTTGTTTCGTCATCTTTTAATCTTACTGATATTTTATTATCATTTTCATCATCAATAGCTATACCATTACCAGCAGTATATGTTTCACCGCCACCAAGTTTATACTCTTCACCGTTAATTTTAATACCTGTTAAAGTATCTCCATCTGTTGCAGTTTCTGTGCCATTAAGTCCTTCTACTTTAGAACCAGCATCCACTGTAAATTTGGCTACATCAGTTTTTCCATCTTCGCCTATAGAACCAAATTGGATTTTAACATCATTACCGTTTTTTCCACTATTTTCAGTATTTTTAATTGTAATAGTACCTGGTATATATTTACCACCAGTAGGTGAACCATCTTCATTAAAATCATTATTAATTTCTAACCCAATAGTTCCGCCATTAGAGCTACTACCATCTGCTGATTTTACTTCTATTCCTTTTATATCATCTTTATGAACTGTTGTAATATCAGCTTCTATATCGCTTAGACGTTTATTAAAAGTAGATACTGTCATTGTGCCAATAGTAGCTGTAGGATCATATACTTCAGATGCCCAATAAGTATAATACTTGCCATCTTCACCAATAGCAGTCATTAAAACTTCATTATTTGCTCCATGTACTGCACCTGTATAAACCTGATCATCAACGACAAAAACACCTATTTGATTAGTTTTTATACCCCAACTATTATTTCTTTGAATAACATACAAATTTTCTGGATTTACTACTTTTCCTTTATATTCATATAATCCAGTCGTGCTATTCAAAGATAATCCATTCCCTACAGTTTTAAAATCATCCCAATCAGTAGCTTGCCATTCACCATTTTTTTCTATCCATGGATCATTTCTATCATTTCCTTCTTCATGTTCAAACATTCTAACAGGCGTATATCCATTACTGCCACCAGCATAAACACCTGTGTTAGTATTGTGCAACTTATCTCCACTGATAGTATATATATTACTTTCTTTAATATCATTTTGATAAGATTGTACAATATCTCCTGTATCTGCGCTTGCTGATTTATATGCTCGTACTACATAGCTCTTATCAGCACCTTGAAATCTAGTATCTTCTTCTAATTTAATTGTATAACCATCACGAACCCAATATTTGGCGTATATACTTTTGTAGATGTATATTTATGATCATCTAAATATATATGCCTTCCTACATTATCCTTAGATGCAGTCTGCCCCCTATCTTCGGAATCTGGAGTTACAAATGCTATATATTTACTATCTGTCATCGTTCCAACGCCTGCTGCAAATGCTGAATTTGGCAACGCACTAAATACACCAAATGCTGCTATAGCACCACATACTACAAGTGCTGCAATACGACTACGAATACTATTTCTAGAAGTTCTACTTTGTTTTCCGTTACTATGAGCAAGTTCTGATACAACAACATATTGATGTTTTACTTTGCTCCATATTACTTTATAAATCTTATTCATACAAATTACCCTCCTACTGAATAAAATGATCTAGAATTTCGACTTATAATATGACATTAAAATACTAATCTTAAATTATTTCTACTATTAACAATATAGATATTTTCCGTTCTTAGATATTTATTAAATACAAATAATAAAAGTCTTAGTATGTTTAGATAATAATATTAAAATTGCATCCCACCCCCAAATAGGAGCAATTAATATACCTTCATTTTATCAATACAACTATTGTTATATAATCTTTTCCAAAATCATATTATAGCCTACATTACGATATTTTAGTTGTATCCCACCCCCAAAATATCATTAGATAATATATAATCATCAATATTAATTGATACCACTATATATTATTTCGTCCTGTTAACGGACATTTTAAGAATTTTACTTTGCTATGAATAAAATCTATCAAAATATTGATGTTTTACTTTCTTACATCAAATTTTGAAAATCTTATTCATATAATCGCCCTCCTATTCGAATAAAATCTTTTACTATATTGACTCAAAAAATTTTTTTGTCAAACAGTAAAAATTTAGACTTAGACTATTATCCATATAACAATTCATAAAGATAATTTTCTCTACTTCAAATAAGTGATATTATGTTTGCTTTAAATAAATGATATTATATCTGTTCAATAAATATTTCTATGTAAGTACTACATATAATTAGTAAAAATATGAATTATAAATGGATAATTAATAAGTCTTTAGTACTTTTATGAGCTAATTTTAGCACATATTAATTATTTTTGCAAATACTCTAAATTCTTTATGAAAAAATTCATATTTATCAATAAGAAATGAAATAAACCTTTTATTTATAAGCTTATATTATAAT
>ERZ791796.1494-NODE-1494-length-13899-cov-2.649162_pt1 | contig 13899 bp, 10 predicted proteins | sample MGYA00510311_ERZ791796 | MGnify/ENA primary metagenome ERZ791796 (study PRJEB30046, sample SAMN00792042) | human gut metagenome | study: EMG produced TPA metagenomics assembly of the A metagenome-wide association study of gut microbiota in type 2...
GGTGAAAAGCGTTTTCGCTCCGTTGGACAATGAAGCCTTACGCGTGGTCAAAAAGATGGCTTCCGAATATAAATGGATTCCGGGACGGCAGGATGGACGGAACGTACGAGTGAAGTACACACTTCCTGTTACCTTCCGGCTTTAATGCGATGCATTGAACATTGAATTACAAATAAATAAAGATAAAGATTATGGCAAACTTTTATAAAGACATACCGGAACTCAAGTATCACTTGAACAATCCGATGATGAAGCGTATCTGTGAACTGAAAGAACGCGATTACAGAGATAAAGATGAGTTTGACTATGCGCCCGTAGATTTCGAGGATGCAATAGACTCTTACGATAAAGTATTAGAAATTACAGGTGAAATCAGTGGCGAAATTGTAGCTCCCAATGCAGAAGGAGTGGACGCTGAGGGTCCTCATTGTGCCAATGGCCGTGTGCAATATGCATCGGGTACGGTACAGAATCTGGATGCAATGGTGAAGGCAGGCTTGAACGGAATGACAATGCCTCGTCGCTTTGGCGGACTGAACTTCCCGATTACCCCGTATACCATGTGTGCGGAAATCGTAGCGGCTGCTGATGCCGGATTCGGAAACATCTGGTCGTTGCAAGATTGTATTGAAACCCTCTATGAGTTTGGAAACGAAGAACAACATAGCCGTTTCATTCCACGTGTATGTGCCGGTGAAACCATGTCAATGGACTTAACCGAGCCGGATGCAGGTTCCGATTTGCAGAGTGTGATGCTGAAAGCTACATTCGACGAGAAGGAAAACTGCTGGCGTTTGAACGGTGTGAAACGTTTCATTACCAACGGTGATGCAAATATTCACTTGGTGCTGGCCCGTTCGGAAGAGGGAACAAAAGACGGACGTGGATTGTCTATGTTCATTTATGATAAGAACGAAGGTGGTGTAGATGTACGCCGTATTGAGAATAAACTGGGTATTCACGGCTCACCTACTTGCGAGTTGGTGTACAAGAATGCGAAAGCTGAACTTTGTGGCGACCGCAAGCTCGGTTTGATTAAGTATGTGATGGCGTTGATGAACGGTGCCCGTTTGGGTATTGCCGCTCAGTCGGTAGGTTTATCGCAAGCCGCTTACAACGAAGGTTTGGCTTATGCTAAGGAACGTAAGCAGTTTGGTAAAGCCATTATCGATTTTCCGGCTGTATATGATATGTTGGCTATTATGAAAGCCAAACTGGATGCCGGACGTTCGTTGTTGTATCAGACTTCCCGTTACGTGGATGTTTATAAAGCATTGGATGATATTGCCCGTGAACGTAAATTGACTCCGGAAGAGCGTCAGGAGCAGAAGACTTATGCAAAATTGGCCGATTCCTTTACTCCGTTGGCTAAGGGTATGAACTCAGAGTATGCCAACCAGAATGCTTACGACTGTATCCAGATTCACGGAGGTTCGGGCTTCATGTTGGAATATGCTTGTCAGCGTATTTACCGCGATGCACGTATCACTTCCATTTACGAAGGAACCACTCAGTTGCAAACCGTTGCTGCCATCCGTTATGTAACAAACGGAGCTTATGCAGCTACTCTTCATAGCTATGAACAAGTTTCTTGCAGTGACGAGATGAAACCGTTGATGGAACGTGTAAAAGAGATGACTGCTAAGTTTGAAGCTTCCACCAATGCAGTGAAAGAGACGCAGAATCAGGAGTTGTTAGATTTCGTAGCCCGTCGTCTTTATGAGATGGCTGCCGTATGTGTGATGTCTCACCTTCTTATTCAGGATGCAACGAATGCGCCTGAATTGTTCGGCAAGTCGGCTTTGGTTTACGTAAACTATGCGGAGGCCGAAGTAGAAAAGCACTTTAACTTTATTCGCAAGTTTAAAGCGGAAGAGTTGGAAAGCTACCGTAAATAGTAAATAGAATGTTTTTGTAATTTGTTTATAAATAGAAGCCCGTTGCATCGCTGAGATGTGACGGGCTTCTTCTTTTTTTATATTTTATCAGAAAAAGGCATTCTTCTGTTGCTGTAAAATAGTTATCTTAGCCGGAAACTCTAAAAACTATTATACTATGAAACCTTTATTGAAGATGGCAGTTCTTCCTATTGTGACTGCTTTGGTGGTTGTCAGTGGTTGCCTTCCTGTTGTTGCACAAAGCAAATTTCCCGCTTATCCACCCGATAGCTTGACTAAGAATACCCATAAAATGCAAATGCTGGAGCAACTGGGCATTCAATTGCCTCTGTTGCCTTCTACCCGCATAGACCCGAACCGTCCGAAAGCGACGACTCCTCGTTATCCGGATTCATTGTCGGACAGTCCGTATGGCTGGGCCGATACCAAAGAGTATGGAGAGGGCTCGCCTAAGAATCTCTACTTCTTCCGTACCGACTGGGGGTTGTGGACCAACTATAAAGAGGAACTGGTGGGAGAGTATGAACCGATAGACTTGCTTCGGGCAGAGGATGGTACGGTTATCAATACTCCTGAACTTTGGTGGGATAAGCGTTATCCGGAACTGCTGGAAAGGTGTCAGGACGATATCTGGGGATATGTTCCGAAAGAAGCCGATAAGTTGGCTATTAACTGGCAAACGGTGATGCGCTCGGTGGAGGATTCGGTATGCGGTCCTTCCATTTGTAAAGAGATAACGGGAACCATCCAAACATCGATGTTTCCGGAGATAAAACATGCTCCGTTGATAAAAGCTAAATTGTGGTTGCCGGCCCATTTAAAGAAAGGAGAAAAAGCTCCGGTGATGATTCATATAGGGGAGTGCAGACCGGAGTTTAAGAAAGCCTTTTTTGAACAGGGCTGGGGATATCTGGAGTTTGAACATCAGGCATTGCAACCGGACCATGGGGCTTTTCTGAGCGATTACCTTATAGGCTTGGTGAATAAAGGTAACTGGCGTAAACCGCAGGACTGGGGAACGTTGCGTGCCTGGGCATGGGGCGTGAGCCGTTTGATAGATTATTTGGAAAACAGTGAGCTGGAGCAGGTGGATGCTGCGAAATGCGGGGTGATAGGTTTCTCCCGGTTAGGTAAAACGGCTATTGTTGCGGGGGTATTTGATTCGCGTATCTCTATTGTGTATGCAGGTTGTTCCGGTTGCTTGGGCGTGACCCCTGTACGCCGACATTTTGGAGAGGATTTAGAGTTTATTCCTTATTATTGGTTTGCCGGGAATATGATGAAATATGGCGGCTCGTTGAAAGAGGGAAGCTATTTACCGCGTAAGGTGGCGAACTTGAAAGTCGATACACACGCGTTTATAGCGTTGCTTGCGCCGCGTACCTTATTTATAACGGCCGGTGCGGACGACCTTTGGAGCGATTCGAAGGGAGCTGTCATCAGTGCGCGGGGTGCTACTCCCGTTTATGAGTTGTTAGGAAAGAAAGGGTTGGTAATGAAAGGCAACAATCCTGCTTTGAATACAGTCTACGATGAAGGAAGCATCGCCTTTCATTACCATGAGGGAGCGCATGTGTATTCTTTGCAAAGTCTGCCTGTCTTTGTAAAACTGGCAAAGTCTGTGTTTCAATGATTTAAGTAGTGTGCATAAACCATACTGAGGTTGATAGCGCAACCTCGCGACGTTGCACTATCAACCTCGCAACGTTGCGCTATCCAGCTCACGAGGTTGCGCTATCAATCTCAGCACGAAGATACGTGCGGGTAAAAACGGGTGCTTGAGCCCGTGCAAAAGCAGCACCTTTCACTGTCTCATCTTTCGCTTTTAGCCTTTCAATTTCCTTTACATCTCGTTGGAAATGTATTCGTATAACTTTTTGTAGAACGGGTGTCGGGTGAGTGTGGAAGCATCTCCCAGAATAATCAGCTTCATGCGGGCACGTGTAATGGCTACGTTCATTCGCCGGAGGTCGTTGAGGAAACCGATTTCTCCCTTTTCGTTGGCGCGTACCAGACTGATAAGGATGACATCGCGCTCCTGACCCTGAAAACCGTCTACGGTGTTGATGGATATCAGCTCTTTATAAGGAGAAAAGAACGGGCGTTTCCGTAACAGTTGCCGTAAGTAGTATACTTGAGCCTGGTAAGGGGATATGATACCGATATCGATTCGCTCCTCTAAAACACGTTGCTTCCCTATTTTAGTCAAATACGTTTCCAGTTGTTGCAAAGTCAGTTCGGCTTCGTTCTTGTTCACACGGCCGAAGCTTTTCTCTACAAACTCCTCTTCGGCATCCATTCCTTCTGTATTGACCCATACGATGGGCGTGTCATAGTCGAGTATACCGCGATATTTGACTTCCGGGGCCGATTGAAGCGCTCCCTGATAGAACCACTCGGAAGAGAAGCGCATGATGGAATCGTTCATGCGGTACTGCATCTTCAAAAGCGAAACACATTCCGGTTTGTTTTTGGCAATATGTTGCATCAGCGTATTTCCCAGTCCTCCCTTTAATGCTTCATAACAAGTAATAACGGGCGGTAGCTGGCAGTGGTCGCCGGCCAGAATCACACGGTTCGCTTTCCGGATGGCAATCCAGCAGGCAGCTTCCAGCGCTTGGGCGGCTTCATCGATAAACAGGGTGGCGAAGCGCTGCCGGAAAAGCAGTTTGCTGGCTGCTCCCGATAAGGTGCATGCCACCACACGCGCTTCGCTGAAGATGGATTCATGAATACGCATTTCCAATTCATCGGCACGGTCACGCAATGAATTAATTTTTTGGCGGATGCTTTCGGAATGCTCTCTCCGTTGTGTTTCGTAAAGCTGGCGGATGGAACGGCGCATACCATATAGTAGCGGATAATCCGGATGGGCTTCGAAACGGCGTTCGTAAGTAAAGGAGAGCATCTTATCGTTTACCCGCACCGGATTACCGATTCGGAGTACCGGGATGCCGCGGTCTACCAGCTTTTCCGAAATCCAGTCTACAGCCATATTGCTTTGCGCACATACCAATACCTGGCTTTCGCGATGCAATGTTTCATAGATGGCTTCTACTAAGGTGGTGGTCTTCCCCGTACCCGGAGGACCGTGTACAATGGCTACATCTTTGGCCCGAAGAACCTTGTTTACAGCATGTTCCTGCGTGGCGTTCAACCAAGGGAAGCGAAGCGGGGAGAAAGTAAGTTCTGCAGTAGGACGTATACCGTGGAAGATATCACGTAACTCGGCAAGGCGCCCGTCTTTGTCGTTCATCACCGCATTGAGGGAGGAGAACATCTGCTTGAATACGTTTTCGTCGAAGCTGAGTTGTATTCCTAGGCGGTACGCATTTTGCAACGGATACAACGCATCGGTTCCCGGCAGTATGACCACCATCCGGTTTTCGTCTGCATAGTTTACTGTGGCGGTGAAATTCAGATAATGGTTCTGTCCATGCAAAGGGTCGGTTTCGAAGAATACAACCGGACATCCGAACTCGAAGTGATGCTCTTCGTCCAGATTCTCTGTACGGTACACTTCTACAACAAACTGATTGAGCGAGTTGTAATAACTCCGGCCTATCGAGAGCGGATGCCAGCATATCCCTTTGCGTATCTTTTTGTCCAGACTCACCTTGTCGGCCTGCTGTAGGAAAAGCTCTTTTTCGTAGTTGTATTCCATTTCCAGCAGTTTGTACTGCTGTTGTATAGCTAATATAGGAGATGAAGGCATATTTTCTTATTCTTTTTCCCGTTTCTTTTCCTTTTCCTGCAGCATCTGCGCGCGCGATTTACTTTGGGTAACCAGATAAACCCCGGCAAATACCAGTACCACAGCCAATCCTTTTAGCCACCCGAAGGTTCCCAGACCGATGATGACCGAAACGATGGAAGCGATAATGGGCTGTGTGTAATTGTACATACTCAATACGGTAGGACGCAATATCTTTTGAGCAACCATCAACAAGAGGAAGGTCATAAAGGTAGCGCCTATCACCACGAAAGCAATCTCGCCCCACGTCCCGGTGGAGATTTCACTGAAAGGCAATGAGGAAACTTGGCGGTATGAGAACGGAATAAAACACATGCTGGCATAGGTAAACATCCATTTCATGCAAGTTATCGGACTGTATTTTGTTACCAAGTCTTTAAAGAAAGTCAGGTAAGCGGCGAAACTGACTTGTGCAATGAAACACAGCACATCCCCCCAGATGCTGCTGTCCTTTCCTCCATGCCCCGAGCTGCCGATAATGAGTATCAAAGCGCCGATGGCACCCAGAAACACGCCACCCACCTTCTTTCCGGTAACAGGCTCACGCAGGTAAATAGCCGCCAGAATCATGGTGGCGATAGGAGCCATGGTGGTAATAATGGATGCATTGATAGGAGAGGTTAGCGAAAGGCCGAAAATGAATAAGCCCTGATTAAATACAATAGCAAACAATGCGGCGAAAAACAGCATCATCAAATCGTGGGGCTTCACTTCTTCATGCTTGGTAAATAAGGAAGCAATCCAGAAACAGACCGCTCCTCCTACCATTCGGAAGGTAGCTAATGAAAGGGCGGTGACTTCAGTACCCATAATATCTTTTCCGATGGGAGACATAAGTCCCCACGCAATGCTGGCTATCAGCATGCAAAGATGTCCGGTGTAATTCTTATTTTTCATTGTTGAATGAATGGGGCATTTGTTTTGGGAGGCAAAGTTACGGTTATTCAATGGAAAAAGAACCATGAATAAATAGTTTTTTGCGAAGCCTCTTCTTCTTTCGGTTTTTATTTTTACCTTTGTTGCAGTGACAACACTCTTGTTGCTTCAAAAAGGAATTCGACCATGAAAAAACAAGCTGATTACATTAAGCGTATTGAAATCAAATCTTTGTGGGGACGCAAGGATAGGGATATCGTATGGAATTTGCGTCCGGACGTAAATATTTTAAGTGGTATCAATGGTATTGGAAAGAGTACCATTCTGAATAAGTCTATCCATCGACTGAATTCGATGGTTTCCGGAGAACTGAAAGGTACGGAAGAGCCGAACGTGCGGTTGGCTTTCTATCCGGAGGATGCTACCTTTATTCGCTTTAGCGTGATTCGGAGTTTCGACCGTCCGTTGATGCATTCTGATTTGTTTGAGAAGATAGCGGATAAGAATGTAGGTACGGAACTCGATTGGCAAATCTATCAGTTACAGCGCCGTTACTTGGATTATCAGGTAAACATCGGCAATAGGATTATCGAATTGCTTTCTTCGGGCGAGCCGGACGCACAAGCCAAAGCGGCCGAGGTGTCTCTGCCGAAGAAGAAATTTCAGGATATAATAGACGACTTGTTTAGTGAAACCGGAAAGAAAATATTGCGGAAAAGCAATGAGATAGCTTTTGAACAAGTGGGAGAAACCCTATATCCTCATCAGCTCTCGTCCGGTGAGAAGCAAATCCTGGCCATTTTATTGACTGTTCTGATACAAGATAACCAGCACTTTACTTTGTTCATGGACGAGCCGGAAGTTTCGTTGCACATAGAGTGGCAACAACGCCTTATTTCTTTGATTCGTGAGCTCAACTCTAATGTACAAATCATTCTAACTACTCATTCGCCGGCTGTGATAATGAATGGTTGGATGGATGCTGTAACGGAAGTGAGCGATATCACCGAGTCCTTGATTTGATGATGAGGAACTATCGCATTGTTTAAGGATTTACCGGCCTTTGCCCTCAGGAGCTAAAGACGTTAGGGATTATTGGCTTCCGGTTTACCTCCCTGACTCATGCTCGTGGAACTAAAATAGATTAAAACATGGGAAAACGATTAGTAGAGAACCTGAATTCACTCTATATAGGAGCGGCCAATCAGTTGAGGCCTAAACACACACAGAAGAAAATCGTTGCATACGTGGAGAGTTATGATGATGTTTTCTTTTGGCGCACGCTGTTGGGTGAATTCGAAAATGAAAAGTATTACTTTCAGGTAATGCTTCCCTCTTCCCACTCTTTGGCTAAAGGAAAGAAAACCGTGCTGATGAATACCCTGGGCTGCTCGTTGGGGCAGAATATGATAGCCTGTGTCGATAGCGATTATGATTATCTGATGCAGGGAACTACCAACACTTCGCGTCGTATTATCCATAGTAAATATGTATTCCATACCTACGCTTACGCCATAGAAAACTACCAGTGCTATGCGGAAGGTTTGCATCAGGTGTGTGTGATGTCAACCCTAAACGACCGCTCCGTTATTGATTTTCCTGCATTCATGCGCCTCTATTCCCAGATAGCTTATCCGTTGTTTGTCTGGTCTATCTGGTTCTACCGCAAGCATAAATTGAATAAATTCTCGTTGCTGGACTTTTGTAATGTCGTAAAGATTGAGCATGTGAACATCTATCATCCCGAAGCCTCTTTACAACGGATGCAGAAGGCGGTGGAGCGGAAACTGAAACGGCTGGAAAAGGAATATGCTTACGCGTTGTACGAAGTGGATGCTCTGCGCGGCGAACTGAGAAGGTTGGGTGTGACGCCGGATAACACCTATATGTTCATACAGGGGCATCACATTATGGATAATGTGGTGATGAAACTGTTGGGGCCGATTTGTGCGATGCTGCGCCGTGAACGGGAGAATGAAATAAAGAACTTGGCAGAACACGATATACAGTTCCAGAATGAGTTGACAGCTTACCAACATAGTCAGGCCAGCCCCGAATTTATGTTGAAGAAACACATCGGGTATAAGGACTCTGCCTTGTATCAGCGTATACGAAAAGATGTGCAGGATTTCCTCTCTTCGTTAGATTGACGGAGTGTTGGACTGAAACCGTTTAAATAATTGAAAAAACAAATCATAGCATGTTACATTTCGATAGTGACTATATGGAAGGTGCGCATCCCGAGTTGATGCGTCGTCTGATGGAGACGAACTTGGAACAAACGTCCGGATATGGAACCGATTCTTATACACTCCATGCAAAAGAGTTAATAGCCCAAGCTTGCGGCATTCCTGATGCGAGAGTCCACCTGTTGGTAGGAGGAACGCAAACGAACGCCACGGTTATCGACGGGCTTCTGGCCCGCCATGAAGGGGTGCTGGCCGCCGACACGGCGCATATCAATGTGCACGAGTCCGGTGCGATAGAAGCTTCCGGACATAAAGTGCTTGTCTTGCCTCAGCAGGAAGGAAAGGTCAATCCGGGCGAGGTACGGAAATACATCATCGACTTTTATCGCGACGAAACCTACGAGCACATGGTGGCTCCCGGTATGCTCTATATTTCCCATCCTACCGAATACGGCACTCTTTATACGCTGAAGGAATTGGAGGCACTGAGTAGTATTTGCCGCGAAGCGGATATCCCTCTTTATATGGATGGCGCCCGTTTGGGATACGGGTTGGCTGCCGAGCAGACCGATGTTACGTTGGCCGACATAGCCCGCTTGTGCGATGTGTTTTATATTGGAGGCACCAAGGTAGGGGCGCTTTTTGGAGAAGCGGTGGTGGTAACCCGTCCTAAATTGCTCTCTCATTTCTTTCCGCTCATTAAGCAGCATGGCGCCTTGTTAGCCAAAGGCCGTCTGTTGGGTGTGCAGTTTGAAACCCTCTTTACGGATGGTCTCTATCTGCATATTGCGCGTCATGCCGTTGATATGGCGATGAAATTGAAAAGGGCTTTTATAGAGAAAGGATATAAGATGCACATCGATTCGCCTACCAACCAGCAGTTTGTCTGCCTGCCTAATAAGGAGATAGAGCGGTTGATGCAATACGCTACCTTCGAGTTGTGGGGAGCGCGTGGCGAAACGGAAACGGTGGTGCGTTTTGTAACCAGTTGGGCTACCCGTGAGGAGGATGTTGATTTGCTTATATCCTACCTGTAGGGCACTTTCACGCGTTTGTTGCGGAGGAAAGAACCATCGGTTTGTGGCTTTATATTAGCTAGGCCTACGGAACCTCATTGGATAGGCTTGCGGAAGGGGTATTAGCTAGGCCTACGGGGCGACATTAGCTAGGGCTACGCAATCGTACTCCCTATTTACGCCATTATGAACCCTATTTATTTACGGAAATGTCTTAGCGAAATCTCCTTCATCCATCGAGTAAACTCGTATAGAGGGGAGCTGTTTTGTGCAAGAGCCGAATAGTACCATTTGCAGCAATGTCTTAGTGGAATTTCCTTCATTTATGGGTGAACCCGTATAAGGGGTAAACTGTTTTGTGTAAGAGCCGAATAGTATCATTTACAGCAATGTTTTGGTAAAATCCCCCTTCATTCATCGGGTAAAGCCATAGGGGGGGGAGAAAAGAAAAAACGTCCGGAGTAAGAGCTGAATAGTGCCTTACTCCGGACGTTTCTTTTATTATTGCAGGCCTTTGCGCCGTAGCGTTTAAACCCTTTCTGCTTTACAACGATACGATGGCGAAATAATAGAGGCTATCGTAAATAGTACTGAATAATCCGATGGCTATGATACCGGCCGTACAGAGAATCAGGCTCAGACGGGTATAGTTATCGCTTCGGAAGGTGGCGATGGGCGCGTCGTTCGGAAGGATAAACATAGCCTTTACAATCTTCAGGTAATAGAAGAGAGAGATAACCGTATTAATCAAGGCGATGAACACAAGCCATACAAAACCCTCGCTGAAAGCCGACGCAAACACGAAGAACTTGCTGAAGAATCCCGCAAACGGCGGTATGCCGGCCAGTGAGAACAAAGCTAAAGTCATGATGAAGCAGAGCTTCGGATTGGTTTGATACAATCCGTTGTAATCTTCTATCTCTACCTTGCCGTCGGCTTTCTGTTCTATCACGTTGATGATGCCGAAAATAGCGAGGTTGGCTACAATGTAAATCAGTACATAGAATACCAGTGAGGTCATGCCTAATACGTTGCCGCTGATAACTGCCAGCACAATGTAGCCAGCCTGCGAGATACTACTGAAAGCCATGAATCGTTTCAGGTTCTGTTGGCGGATGGCGAACAGGTTTCCTATCGTGATGGTAGCGATAATCACTACGTAAAGCATTTGATGCCATTGCGCCACCATCGGTCCGAATACTTTTACCAGAACCACCATCAATACGAAGGCTGCCGAACCTTTAGAGATAACCGACAGGTAAGAGGTCACCGTAGTAGGCGCTCCCTGATAGGTGTCGGCTGTCCATAAATGGAACGGAACCAAGGAAATCTTGAATCCCAGTCCGGCAAAGAAGAAGACCAATGCCATAATCTGTATAGGGGTACCGGTCAGTCCGGCAGGGATATCACGGAAGTACAGTGTTCCTACTGTTCCGTAAATGAATGAGATGCCATAGAGCATTAATCCCGATGAAAACAGGGCACTTAAAATATATTTGGCTCCCGCCTCGGCCGAGTGATGCTTGTATTTGTCGAACGCAACCAGACAAGCCATGGGAACGGAAGCAAGCTCCAATCCCAGAAAGAACATCAGGAAGTGTCCGGCGCTAATCATAAAGAACATACCCAGCAGGGTGCTGAGGAGAAGCATATAAAATTCTCCCTGTTTGTGACGGGTGTCGTCGCGGCGCAGCCAGTTGTCAGCCTGAAGCATAACGATAAGAGTACCCATAGTAAGAATGCTCTTCATGACGTGTGCCATAGGAGAAGCCTGATACATGCCTCCGAACAGTTCCGTATATCCGTCCGGATTGATGTTGGCAATAAGGTGTATGCCTACCAATACACAGGCTATGAGGTGGAAATGACGACGGGGCTTGCCTTCCGTAAACAAGTCGTATAAGAACAGTACCAGAATGATAGCGATAAGGCTGACTTCGGGTATCATGTCTAAGAATTGAAAGTAGTTCATAATAAGCTATATATTAAAATCATTCTTCATTTATAAATTGCTAAGTATCGGGGCTACGCTTTCCTGAATAAGGTTGCTTACCCAGAAAGGTGCCAGACCTAAACCGGCTACTGCCACAATAAGACAAATGACTGCTAAACGTTCGTCCCAAGTTGCATCCGTAAGTTTCAGATGTTCCGGATTCTGTACTTTCCCATAGAGAATCTTTCCTACTACACGAAGAATGTAAACCGCCGTAATCACAATGCTGGTACAAGCGATAATGGTGCAGACACGGTGGAAGGTATCGTTGTTCTGGAACGAACCTACAAAAATCGTCATTTCGGCTACGAAACCGCTTAGTCCCGGCAATCCTAAGTTAGCCAGACCGGCAATCACATATCCTACACTGAGGAAAGGCATAATCTTCATTAAACCGCCCAATTGGCGCACGTCACGTGTATGGGTACGGCCGTAAATCATACCGATAAGGGCAAAGAAAAGAGCCGTCATCAAACCATGACTCAACATTTGCAGGATAGCACCTGTGCAACTGGTTTGTGTCATCATCAAGAGTGCGAACAGTACCAAACCGCAGTGCGATACGGAAGAGTAGGCATTGATGTATTTCAGGTCGGTTTGTACCACAGCGCTGAACGCTCCGTACACCACACTGATGGTGGTCAGAATCAGGAATATCCAGCCTAGTTCATGAGCGGCTTCCGGCATCAGGAACATGGCTACACGGAAACATCCGTAACCTCCCAATTTCATCAATACGCCGGCATGTAACATCGATACGGCGGTAGGTGCCGAAGCATGACCGTCGGGGCTCCATGTATGGAACGGGAACAAAGCTCCCAATACGCCGAACCCTAAGAAGGTGAGCGGGAAGAATACCATCTGCCAGTTGTGCGGCATCTGGTTGTTGGCCGCAATCTCCAATACATTCATAGTGGTAGCGCCATTTCCGAAGTAAATACCCAATATACCGATTAATAAGAAAGCGGAGCCTCCCATCAGCATCAGGGTCAGCTTCATGGCAGCATATTCTTTGCGTCCGCTACCCCAAACACCAATCAATAAATACATCGGTATAAGAGCGATTTCGTAGAACATAAACATGGTGAACAGGTCGATGGAAATAAAGAACCCGAACACACCCAATGACAGGAGGGTAAACCAAAGGAAATACTCTTTAGTAAGGGGTTTCAGCTTCCACGAAGCAAAAGTCCCGGTAAATACAATGATAGCCGACAGTAACAGCATGGCTACCGAAATGCCGTCCACTCCGATAGAGTAGGCGATGTGCAACGGCGCATACCATGTATCACTGGCCGTGTAAAGCATATCGGCTGTGGCGCCGGCCCGGCGTAACGCCAGAAAGTCGAATGTAAGGTAAATGGCCAAAGCCAGGAGCAAGGACGAACCTGCTACCATTACTCCGCGTACCTGGTTCAAGTTGCGGCTTAGCCAAAGGGCTAACAACATCACCAAGGGGATTATGACAAAGAGATTTAATATATTCATAATTCAATTGTCTTCATTAGATTAATAATAGCATAAGCGTCAGAATCACTACACCGCTTAAGAACCAGATACAGTAAGATTGGATGCTTCCGTTCTGCATATCTCGTATTTCATCGGCTGTGGCATCCGTGCCCCATGCAATGAAATTGAAGAACTGGTCTATGACGTGGCGGTCCCACCAGGCAATAGGGGTGGAGATGCAGCGGAAGATTATCTTTTTGGTAACGAACAACCAAACCTCGTCCATATAGAAACGGTGGTAAGCGGCCGTATGGAGCGTCTTGAACGTTCGGGCCAGTTTCTCGGCAACAGGTTGTTGCTTGCGCATATACATAAACGTAGCTATCAGGATGGATACCACTGCAATGCAAACACTGGTCAGGGCAACCTGTCCGTCTAAATGAATGGTGTATGCTTCGCCGTTACTGCTTACGAATTCTCCGAACGGGATGAAACCGGCTACACAGGTAACAGCTGCCAGAAACATCAGCGGGAAGGTCATGCTAAGAGGCGCTTCGTGCGGAGTGTGTGCCGCATGCAGCTCTTTGTTCTCTTTTCCCCAGAAGATGCAGTAGTACAGGCGGAACATATAAAAAGCCGTCAGTGCCGCAATGAAACTCATGGTCCAACCCATGAACGGACTGAATTCGAATGCCGCCGTCAGAATCTCGTCTTTACTGAAGAA
>ERZ791796.1495-NODE-1495-length-13899-cov-2.435857_pt1 | contig 13899 bp, 10 predicted proteins | sample MGYA00510311_ERZ791796 | MGnify/ENA primary metagenome ERZ791796 (study PRJEB30046, sample SAMN00792042) | human gut metagenome | study: EMG produced TPA metagenomics assembly of the A metagenome-wide association study of gut microbiota in type 2...
CGGCCTGCAGAGAACCGTGAACCGCACCTGCTGCACCACCTTCTGATTGCATTTCCTGTACTAAGACTGTTTCACCGAAGATGTTTTTACGACCTTGGGCTGCCCATTCGTCTACGTATTCTGCCATAGTAGATGATGGAGTGATAGGATAGATAGCCGCTACTTCTGAGAACATATACGAGATATGCGCAGCAGCTTGGTTACCATCACAAGTGATGAATTTTTTTTGTTTAGTCATAACAGTTAAATTATTAGTAAAAAATTTCTGTTTATTCTGATATTAATATAGAAAGCCAAATAACCAGAGTGGTATTTGGTTGTTGTGTCCGACTTCTATTTTGTGCATGGCATAAAATGTGTTCGGGTTGTTTTTGAATTTACAGCCTTCTCCGCATATGCGAAATGGCATATGTGCGTCTACTAGAAATGAAGTACCTTTATCTCCTTTATACAATTTATGGTCTTTGTACATCGTATTTAAAAAAAAGGTTTCCAATACATCCTGTTCTTCTACTTTTACGGGGTAGATTGAATACATCAGGTTGGTGTTGTGCATCATGATTCTAGATGGTTTCTTGGGGAAGGATTCTCCCTTCGGGTAAACCATATTTATCAGACGCGAATCTGCCAGATACTTGATATAATTCATTACAGTGGCCCGCGAAGTCTGGATATCTGTAGCTAATTGACTTACATTTGGTGCTGTGGGTCCATCAACCGCCAGCAAATATAATAATTTCTTTATTTTTGAAAGATATTTCAGCTCAATTTGTTTAATTAAAAGTATATCTACTTCAATCATCATGTTCATGGTCTTCAATAAGTTCTCCGAAAAATTCCTTTTCTCAAGGAAAAAAGGATAGAAACCATGATGTAAATAGTCTTGGAAATAACTGAGCGGACGTACTTTAGGCAGGATTGTCTTGACTATTTGTTCGTGATTTTCCAGTATTTCGTTCAGCGTGTAACAGGGAAAGCTATTTCCCGTTTGCAGGTTCAGGAATTCACGAAAGGAGAATCCGCGTAAATTGTATGAATGAACTATTCCGTTGAGTTCCGGGTTTTCTTCTTTCAACCGCATGACGGACGAGCCGGTAAATACAATTTTCAAGTTGGGGTATTGGTTGTAGCATGTGCGCAACGCTTCGCTCCAGTTGGGTTGTTTGAATACTTGGTCGATAAGAAGCACTTTTCCTCCTCGCTTATAGAATTCTCCGGCAAAATCGGCTATGCTGCAACTTTGAAAATAGAAATTGTTCATGTTGACATACAGGCACGAGCGGTCTGTCCCGAATTTCTCTTTGGCGTATTGGAGTAAAAAGGTAGTTTTGCCTACTCCGCGTGTACCTTTTATCCCTATAAGACGGTCATTCCAATTGATTTCGTCCATGAGGTCACGGCGAACTGCAGCATTGGTGTGCTCAACCAGATATGCGTGGGTTTGATAAAAGGCTTCCATTCTTTTGTTGAAATTTTGCTCGCAAAGATAGTATTTATTCCTATAATTGCAAAGTAGAGATTGCAAAATTTACATCAATTATACATTTAAACCTATTCTGAGGAGAAATAAACCGGGCTTTTCTCTTTTCATTTTCTTTTTACCTTTTCATTAGGAGATGTGAGTCGTGACTTTAAAGATTTAGGTGAGAAGAAGTTCTTTTCTCCATTTGGTGCTTTTGAACAGGAAGTAAGACGGCTTGATGAAGTGCGAAACGAATGAATAAAGGGTTGATTTTAATAAATGAGAGGGCGGAAAAGGGGGGATAAAGTGGCATTAGATAACTAATAATGTGACGAGTCGTAACTAACTATGTGGCGAGGTGTAACTAACTATGTTATAAAAATAACTAGCAATGTGACGAGCGCTCACATTGCTAGTTATTAAAAGGCTGAAATATAGGTAGTAGAATCAACTCTTTTTCCGGCTTTCATTGTGGCCTGGGCTGATTCCTTCTTTTCTTATTCTGCGCTGTTTTGCTCGGTAGTGGAAGCTTCCGGCGCTTCGTCGATTAACTCAAGGAACTGGTCGAGTTTCGGAGTTACGATAATTTGTGTACGGCGGTTGCGTTGTTTGCCCAGCTCCGTATCATTATCGGCAATCGGGTTATATTCGCCGCGTCCGGCAGCAGTCAGACGTTTCGGGTCTACCCCATATTTGTTTTGCAATTCCTGCACCACAGAGGAAGCGCGTAGCGTACTCAAGTCCCAGTTATTGCGTATATTGGTGCGCGAAATGGGCACATTATCGGTGTTGCCCTCTACCAATACCTCGTAATCTTTGTAGTCGGTAATGATTTTGGCAATCTTGCTCAACGTTTCGCCGGCCCGTTCGTTAATCTCGTAGCTTCCCGATTTATAGAGCATGTTATCCGCCAAAGAGATGTAAACAACCCCCTTCAATACCTTGATATCCACTTCTTTCAGCTCCTCGCGGCTCAGGGAGCGGGTCAGATTGTTTGTCAGGACAATGTTCAAAGAGTCCGATTTGGTTTTGGCGTCAACCAATTGTTTGATGTATTGGTTGGAAGCATTTATCTCGTCCACTAATTTGGAAATATTGATATTGCCCTGTGAGTTTTGCTGTATACTCTTGTCGAGTGAGCCTTGCAGGTTTGCGTAATCGGTACGTAACTCCTGATTCTTTTGTTGCGCCTCAGCCAGTCGTTCTTCCAGACTGTTTGTCTTGGTGCGGTATTCGGCCAACTGAATTTGTGCGTCCTGATACGATTTGTTCAGGTCGGCATTTTCTGTTTTCAGTTTGTTATAGTCTGTCTGTAAATTAACTAACTCTTTTTTGCTTACACACCCGGTGAAGCACAGACTGCTTGCCAGCACGGTAGTTATAAAAAAGGTACGTTTCATAATGTATTGTTTTATATTACGTTGCAAAGTTCGTATATTTTCTTCATACTTGTGATACTTGCCTTCGTAAACAGCCAGTCTATTAAGGAAATTAAACGAAATTTTTTCTTTTTCTTGTGCTGGTACGTTCAAGTTTTTCAGTTTGCCTCAGCTTCCTTATTAGGAAGGGAATGGAAGATTGATTCTATTGCCAGGCTTTTTAGTGATGAAGGGATAGAAGTTACCAACTTGATAGAAACGGTGTGTTTGATTCCGCCTCAACTTTAGCGATTGTTCCTTAGTACTTTAGACAGAGGGAAATTCAAAGAAACAGGATTCTTCATACTGAAACATTAACAAGGAAATACGTAAAGATTCCGGCTTGCAATGAATCATGCAGGTTGGAATTGTACTGAGGAGTTGCGGATGAACAAGATTTTTGTCCGCCCCTCTGGTAGTAAGTCTAGTCTGTAAGCATTATCTTTGCGCCTGATTCTAGTAAACAGTAACGATGATTTCAACGCTTCATCTTTTTAATCCCGATAACGACCTGGCATTAGCCAATAACAATGAAAACTACCAGGCTCCGGCTTCCGCCCGACAGATGGCGGACGATTTGGCTGTGCTTCCGGCTTGGTGGGCGGAAAGAGGGGATAAGGTATTGGTGCCTTCCATTCGTGAAGCGGAGAACTGGCAAACGGAGGTTGGTGGTTTGTTGCCCGGAGTGGAGTGGTATTCCTTACGGCAAGTGCCTGAGATAGAACGCGTAAAAGCATGGGGATGGAATCCTGCGTTACGGAAACACCTTAGCTTATGGGGAGTGGGCGACAAGGCGCTGCCTTCCCCTGAACAAATAGAGTGTTTCAGAGCATTATCCTCCCGTCTTTCTGCCGTCCGGTTACTGCCTGAACTGATGTTTTCCAACTCTTTTTGCGGGAAGTCCGTCTATTGTACCACCGAACAGGAGGTAGAATCGGCTTTAACTGCCTATCCCAAAACCATGCTGAAAGCTCCCTATTCAAGTAGCGGGAAAGGATTGCGTTGGGGACATGCCGTTTACGAACCCGTATTGGCCAACTGGTGCCGCCGTATTTTAAAGAGTCAGGGCGGAGTGGTGGTAGAACCCCTATATAATAAGGTGGAAGATTTCGCTATGGAGTTTTATGCGGAAGGCGGTAATGTACGTTTTGCAGGCTATTCTTTATTCCATACCGATTCGAATGGAGCGTATGAGGGCAATAGCTTGGTATCCGACCAAGAGATAGAAACCCTTCTATGCGAGAAGATAGAGCGGACGGCGTTGCTTGCATTAAAGTCCGCCTTGCCTTCCTTGCTTTCCGACTGGTTGCACGGTAGCGGTTATCAGGGCTATTTAGGGGTGGACATGATGCTTTGTTCCTTTACCGAACCTCCCTATTTACGCATTCACCCCTGTGTAGAAATCAATTTGCGTATGAATATGGGAGTGGTGGCCCGACTTTTTTATGACCACTATGTAACGAACGGTGCCAGAGGTCTTTTCGTTATCGATTATCAGGGGAATAACGAACTATTGCAGGCAGAACACCATCGTTTGAAATCGGAACATCCGTTATGTATCGCAAACGGCCGTATCCAGTCCGGCTATCTTTCTCTGGTTCCGGTTACGCAGCATGCCCGTTACCGGGCGTATGTGCTGGTTGGTTGACTAAGCATATTGCATCATCTGTTTGTTAGGGCGAGTTTATTCTATTTCGTTCTCTTTTTATAGAAGTAGTTTACTATTATCACAGCAAGAATTGGGACTACTGCCACTAATAGACTTTCAACGATACTTTTATTCGAATTAAGTAGATAAGACTTTACCTGAAGTAAGATAACGACTGTGATATATGCCAATACGATTCTTAAAAAATAGTTCATAAATGATTCCTCCTTTATTTGTTTTATTACCGCAAAGGTAGAATGGATAGGAGGAAGCGCCGAAGAATAGAGTTCGCAAAAAGTTCGCAATGGTTTAGTGAGTCAGTTTTTAGGTAGTTGTGTACAAGCTGACCGGATTCTTCTTCGATGTAATTGAAAAGTAAGTTTATCAATAGCTCTGTTGGTAAAATGAAGTTAGCGCATGCCGACACTGTATGTTGTAAACAACTGTCCCAGTGGCAGGTTCTTCCCATAATATTGCGTAAAGCTAGCTAAGGTTGTTCCATAGGCCTGTCTAAGGGGTATTGCTTAGGCTTGGCTAATGACATTGCGTAGGTTATTCCAATAATACTCCGTAGGTTATTCACTTTTGCAGCCAATAACAATTTCATTCTACTGAATAATACACGTTTCAACTAAATGGAAGAGGAATCGCTGCCTGTAAATAATCCATTTTGTCATATTAGCCATCGGGGATGAACTGGAGAAGGCTCTGATATGCTTTTTACAAAAGCTACCTTGTAATGTTAGAAATCGAGGATGAACTGGTCGAGAGCTTTACCGTTGCCTTTCGTTCCGTGAATTTTCTTATAAAGACGTTCACGCAGGCTGGAGATGGAGTTTTTCTGATGAGCTGTGAAGTGGGCGATGTCCGATAAAGGAACGGAGAGTTTCAGCAGGTAACACACATGTAGTTCCACTTCGTTCAGTTTCGGACAAATGGCGTATAGACGACTTGTAAACTGTTCGTACACCGTGTCGATATCTTCTCCCAACTGTTTCCAATGTCTTTCGGAAAGATGAACGTTTACGTTTCCAATGTTCCGGAATATGAATTGATAAACTTCCGATTGATGCAGGAGCTCTAGTGAAACCTGATTCCGAACCTTCTGAAGTTCAATATGTTTGTTCTGATTCTTTAATCGTTCTATTTCTGTTTGCAGAGTCATTGTTTGGTTCCGTTCCGCATCGGCCTGTAGTTCTGTTTGATGGAGTCTTTCTTCTAATCGGGTTATCTCCTGCTTATTAAGTTCAAGCTGTTCCATACTTTCCCAGTACTTCCGGTCTTGAAAGTATTGGATTCGCTGCATTCTTTCCATTTGTTGCTTCCGCTTTTTACGGCGATAAAAAATGAATCCGACGAGACCACAGAAAGGAAGTACAAAGCAAACACCCAGATTGAAGAACAGATTGATAGACTTCTTCTTTTTTCTTAGCTCCTGATGCAGAGTCGAAATCTCCGTTTGTAAATGATTTAATTGACGTGATAAGCTGCTTCTTTTTGCTTCCTCTTGTTTAAGAAGAGAATCTTTGTATTGTCCGCTTTGCTGTAAATAGTGATAGGCAGTTTCCCAAGACTGTTTTTCTTTAGCACTATCCGATAACGTTTCCCATCTTTGGCATTGGAGGGAGAAACGTGCCGAATCGGCTGTGATTGATAAAGACTTGGAAGCTGTTGAATCTGCCGGATTAGTGAGGAAGTCTGAGAATGCACAGTCTTCCCGATTTTGAATCTCGTTATCCGGTTCCGAGAAAAAGCGAATACGTACTTCGTGTAAAACACCAAGTACCAGAAGGAAAATCAAAATAGGTTTTAATATAGTGATGTTTTTCATAATGACCTTATTGCATATTCAAGGAGCTTTTCTTTTAAAATAGAATCTTTCGTATTCAAGATTGCTTCTAGCCCTGTTCCCGGTTTCTTTCCTTTTGTTGAATACAGTATTTAAGAAGAGTATTCATTACATAGATACAATAGGAAAGAGTTCTCTTTTGTTGCCGGTACTCTTTTTATTTTAGGTTTCGGACTTAGTTAATAAAGTTTCTCTACTTATCTTTCATACACTTGTTTTCGAGATATTCAGCTAACTTAAAGCATTGTATCTTGTTCTCAAATGCGTTACTTATACTTTTGTTTTTGAAATTCCTTAGTCAACTTTAAGTGCTATCTATACTTTACGGTCTAAACTCCTTTTACTCCACTTTTAGAAACATTTCTTTCTTTAAAGTGAGTCCTTTAGCATCGGTAATTCTTAACGTGTAAGCTCCTTTTTCGAGTGCACTGGTATTAAGCTCCCTTTGATACGGCTGTTTAAGGAGCTCCCTTCCGTATGCATCCGATACAATCAGGAAGCGAGCCTCGGGAATTTCCGGTACGGACACGATGTGTGAGAAACCTGTGGAGGATTGTTGCTGCGTAGAAGCGGTCGTCTTTTCCGGGAGACTCTCATTTCCGTAACAATCTACTGCCGTTACGTCAAAATGAAGACCTTTTCCTTTTTCCGCCTCGATGGTATAATGTGTCTCTTTTAATCCGGTAGCCAGCAGATGTTGAGGCTTTGTAATGTCGACGGGTGTTGTGGAGGAAGCATAAACCTGATATCGTATGCCTGTATCGTTAGCCGAGCGTGTGGAATTATCCTGCGAAGCATCCCACGACAGTGTTAACATCCCGTTTTCTTCCTTTACGGCAAGGTTGGCCGGATGGGTAGGCGGAATGCTGTCCTGCCATTTCATAGCGGGAACCAATGCCGGGTAAGGATATACTTCCCGTTTAATGGTATCGAACAACCCCGATACATTGTTTAGCAAGAAGCGAGCCCTGAAATAAGCTTGTCCGGGGACGCCGGCACTACGGGTGAAATAGATTTGCTGCTCTACATCACTGAGTGGCCAATTGGCTTCTTCCAGAAAATAAACGCCGAGCCCCGGTGCTACGATGCGCCCGTTGCAATTCTCTTTCCAGTCCAACACGAAAGGATAGAAGTTCTCTTCCCTGAAATAGACCATCGGACATATCACATCATGAATTCCTTCTTCCAGCCAATACCGTGCATCCTGGAATACGGTATTGTAAGCGTTCCATCCGCGGGAAGAATACCGGTTGGTATCTCTATATTTTCCAAGAGGCGAACTTCCAATCTTTACGTATGGTTTTAGCTCCTTTACACCTTTATATATATAGCGCACCATTTCGGTAATATTGTCCCGACGCCATTGTGCCAGCGTTTTTCCTTTTCCATATTTACGGAAAGTCGATTGGTCGGGAATCCGTGTCCGTCCGTCCGGATAACGGATATAGTCGAAATTGATTCCGTCCACATCATAGCGGGTAACTATTTCTTTTACAACAGAAAACAGATACTCTTTCGCCTCCGGATGTCCCGGATTCAAGTACCAATATCCCCGGTAATGCATGCAAATAGAAGGTTTCTTGCGGGCAATGGATTTGTTGCCCTGATTTCTTATATGTTTATCGCTTCCCAAAGGGATGGCTACCACCCACGCATGAAACTCCATGCCCCGTTTATGGCATTCATCTATAATAAAAGCAAGCGGGTCATATCCCGGGTCTTTACCGCAAGTCCCGGTCAGGGCATCTGTATAAGGTTCTATCTGAGAGGGATAAATCACGTCTCCCCGAACCCTGGTCTGCATTAGTATCGTATTGAAGTTGGCCGCTTTGAACTGGTCCAGCTGTTCGCATATCTCTTTTTTCTGCTTGGCGATGCTTTGCGGAGACAATGCGTTGGTATTCGGCCAGTCCAGTCCGCTTAGAACCGTAATCCATACAGCCCGCATTTCATATTTGGGATATTGCGACGCTTTGGATAGAGCAAAAGGCATCTCCTGTGCCGAGGTCCGGATAAACGGATGAAGAACGAATAAGAGAAGAAAAACTTTGGTAAAAGCCTTGCGGCATATAGTGGTCATGGACATATTTCTTGTTTTTTCTGCAAATGTATAGGATAATTTCTAGATTCTCATATAAGGAAATAAAAATGTTGAGAAGTAAAGGAAGTATCGTTTCATTCACCTTTTGCCTCCTTTACCTCCTTTTCCTTCTGAACAAAGAGAACCTTCTTCAGCAGCTATTAAATATTTACATAAAGTTTTTGTGAGTTATAATCCTTGTTTTCTTATAAATAGTTACTTTTGCAGCACGAAAAACTACAACTTTATGATTACATTTACTTTGGCTCTCCTTTTCCTGATAGGAGGATATTTTATTTACGGGCGATTTGTGGAGCGCGTATTTAAGCCGGATGTTAATCGGAAGACACCGGCTTATACGAAAGCGGACGGAGTGGATTATTTAGTCCTTCCGAATTGGAAAATCTTTATGATTCAGTTTCTTAATATTGCCGGGTTAGGGCCTATATTCGGCGCTATTATGGGAGCGCAGTTTGGTACGGCTTCTTATTTGTGGATTGTTTTCGGAACGATTTTTGGAGGAGCCGTACACGATTTCTTTGGCGGAGCGCTTTCTCTTCGTCACGATGGAGAGAGCTTGCCGCAACTGATAGGACGTTATCTGGGAAACCGTACCCGTAAGGTGATGACCGTATTTTCTGTGGTATTAATGGTATTGGTGGGAGCTGTGTTTGTATCCGGTCCGGCCGAACTGCTGTCCGGTATGACTCCTGTATGGATGAATGCCTATTTCTGGATGATTGTTATCTTCCTTTATTATATACTGGCTACCCTCTGTCCGATTGATAAAATCATCGGCCGGGTTTATCCCTTGTTTGCTATTGCTTTGCTGTTTATGGCCTTGGGATTGCTGGTAGCCCTGTTTATCCATCAGCCGGATTTGCCCGAGATGTGGCACGGGTTCGGCACGAAATACGAAACGAGTCCTATTTTCCCGATGATGTTTATCTCCATCGCTTGCGGAGCCATTAGCGGTTTTCATGCAACACAATCGCCTTTGATGGCCCGTTGTATGAAAAACGAGAAACAGTGTCGCCCTATTTTTTATGGAGCCATGGTGACCGAAGGAATTGTGGCTTTGATTTGGGCGGCGGTAGCTACCTACTTCTTCGGCAAATACGGAACCGAGTTTGTCGATGAAAACGGAGCGAAGGTGGCCAACGTGGCTTCCTATGTAGCTACTCATATTTCAGTGGAATGGTTAGGCACATTTGGAAGTATCTTAGCTATATTAGGCATTGTGGCGGCGCCGATTACAAGTGGCGATACGGCCTTACGTTCAGCCCGTTTGATGGTTGCCGATTTTCTCCATATCGAGCAACGTAGTGTGGCAAAGCGTTTGATGATATGCATCCCGCTCTTTTGCATTACAGCCGGAATTTTATGTTATAGTTTGGCCGATGCACAAGGATTCAAAGTGATATGGCGTTACTTTGCCTGGTGTAATCAAACCCTTTCGGTGTTTACCTTGTGGGCGATAACCGTTTATTTGGTGCATGTTAAAAAGAACTATTTTATCACATTAGTTCCTGCTTTATTTATGACATGCGTTTGTTCTACCTATATTTGCATTGCGGGTGAAGGATTTTCCTTACCTCCCCTCATTTCTTATATATTAGGTGGAGGCTGCTCTTTGCTGGCATTGGTGTTATTTATAATTTGGTATAATAAAAAACGAACCTCTACGTATGAAAAAATATAAACGTTCTGTTTGGTTGCCTTTACTGTTGCTTCTTTACACTACAGGTATGGCTATCTATTTTCTTCCCCGTAATACGGAAATCAGTGATACGGAAAAGTATTGCACCATAGGCTTTTCGTATGTCATTATTGCGCTTTTGTGGTTCTTGCTCCGTAGAAAAGAGAAGATGGCCGAGAAGCGGGAAGAGGATTTGAAGAAACCGAAAATAGATGCTTCTGAAAAGAAGTAATACTTTCGGGAAAGTAAAGAGCTAATTGGGGAGCGTGCTACTTTCTGTAAGTAGTCAATTTACAGAACGTAATTAGTTGATTCTTTGAATCAAGCCTGTTGGCTTATTAAATGTCCGTATGTTGGAAGCATTAATCGTTCTCGGCCTATGGCATTTAAGATAGCCATTTAATTGAGTGTCGTTTCATTCGGAGGATGTGCAGATTAGTTAATATTCTATATTTAAAGGTCTGGATAGATGGTAAGTAGAGGGAATGAGTTATCTCCCGTATATTTACAATAGGCGGACTTTTCTAAATCGTATCTATATGAAAAACATTGTTATTGTATTTTTGTTGGCATTTAGCTGGTGCCATACTTTGGTTGCCCAAATAACCAAAGCCCCGCTTGCCTATTTCGATTACATCGTTACAACTACCCATCCCGACCGTTGCTATGCTGTGGGAGAAGAGGCTGCGGTAAAGATTCTAGGATTTGCCGGAGGAGTGCCTCTCGATAAGGTGGAAGTCTCTTTTGAGGCAGGTAACGATATGTTGCCGGTGGATAAGAAAGGAACGGCTACTTTTCATGAAGGGGAGGCTATCATTCCTTTCGGCACGATGCAGGCTCCCGGTTTCCGGTATTGTAATGTCCGTTTCTCATTTAACGGTGAAAACTATAAGGAATCATTGAAGGTTGCTTTTTCTCCTGAGAAGATTCAACCGATAGTTGAAATGCCGGAAGACTTCGGTACGTTCTGGTCGAAAGCCATGAAACAGGCAGCTAAAGTCCCGATGAATGCAGAAGTCACTCCTCTGCCTCAACTCTCTACAGAGGAGGTGGAAGTATCGCTTGTCAAACTGCAATGTTCCCGTAAAGGCCGTTATATCTACGGCTTCCTCTCCAAGCCCCGTGCAGAAGGGAAATATCCGGTACTGATGGTTCCTCCCGGCGCAGGAGTGAAGCGCACTTCGGCTTCCTCGTCGTATGCAAAAGAAGGTTTTATCACATTGTCTATAGAGATTCATGGTTTCTCCCCAATGCTTTCTGACGAAGAGATGAAAGCCAAACAGGCGGAATGGGGCGATTATATGTATATGGGAATGGAGAATCGGGATACCTATTATTATAAAGATGTCTATTTAGGTTGTGTCCGGGCGATAGATTACCTCTGTTCTTTGCCGGAATTCGACGGAAAGAATGTAGGAGTGTGCGGTGGCAGTCAGGGTGGTGCATTAAGTATTGTCACCGCGGGACTGGATAAACGGGTAAACTTTATGGCTGCTTTCTATCCCGCCTTGTGCGATTTGCCGGGCTTCCTGAAAGGACGTGCCGGAGGTTGGCCCCGTCTGTTTGTCCCCGGTAAGGAGCAGAAACAAACGGTAGACGCGGAAACCGCCTGCCGGACATTGGCCTACTATGACGTGGTAAACTTTGCCCGTACGTTGACCATCCCCGGATTCTATTCTTTCGGTTATAACGATAACACCTGTCCGCCGACCTCTGTCCAAGCGGCCGTCAATGCCGTTACGGCACCGAAGGTAGTGGTGATTACGCCTACTTCTTCCCATTGGCGTTTTCCGGAGAGTAACCGTAAATCCATTGAATGGATGAAATCGCAGCTTCGATAAAGAATAAGATAAAATCTTTACATTTTCAATAACGAGTTTACAACTGAAAATATTCGCCCGTTCATTTTGGAGGAAATGAACGGGCGTTTTATGATAAACGAACGTTCGTTTAGTGACAAATGAACGTTCGTTTAAAAAAGCACTTCTTACAGGCTTTTAAACGACTCAAAGAGCGAATAGGAAAATTCAATACATTTGTGTGCTGAACGATGCTCTTTTATATGGAATTAATGTTTGTTCCCTTTCTGTACTTAACTTCAATCTGCCAGATAGGCAAAGTATTTGTAGCGTGAGTCTTCGGAGTATAAAATGCTTCTTTTCTCCGCAAACAGCTATAAATTGAATAGAAAAAGATATCAAACCTCTTTTAGTATTCAGAATATTACTATTTGTGTGAATATGAATAATGTATTATCAAAGTTAGAGAATGTACCAATGAGAGCTCCTACGTTGATATTACCTTTCCTTTATACGTTTCCATGCCATTCGTTCTATATATTAGGGTTGATACCTAAAGCGGTATCGGTACATACCACACAATCCATAACACTTAGGCAACCGGCTATTTTTATTTGCAATATTCTCTTCTGAACCACAATTCGAAAATGGGGTCGGCAAAGGTATATTGATTCCCTTCCTTCTCTAAGAAATCACGTTCTACCAAGATGCGTTTGTTTCGGGTAATGGTTTGCGTGCTTCCCAACTCGTATTTGCGAACCACGGGGATGGAGTTGAAACGATATTCTCCGTCGGCTACCGCACGTAACATGGCGGTTTGGGCGGCAGTGAGGGGCTCGGCATCATTCATAAACATCGGCATGTTGGTGTCGATTAATTGTTGGATTCGCACTTCTATCGTTTGGTCGGTAACTGTATCTGAAGTGCCGGACCAGACAAAATAACATAGCTGTTGAAGATACCATGAATGGCATTTTACAATGTCGCATAAGTGGCCTGCCTGTTCCTCGGTAATGCTTTTATTCGTTTTCTGAAAAGAGTAGACGATGAAAGGTATCCATTCTTCTTTCTTGATTTTTTGCAGGAAGAGCACTTGCCCGAATCGATAAAAGGGATTGGAAGAGTTATTAAAGATTTCCAGCATCATGTGTCGTTTGCTTCCATAGAAACAATAGGAAACTGCGTGTTGCTTTTGCCAGGCCGAACGCATTTTGCCTTCCAGGTTCTTGTATCCGGGGAGTTGGGCTAGTTGTTGGAACTCATCAATACATACAATGATTCGCAATCCTTTGGCTTCGGCTATTTTCTCGGGTAGCTCTAATATTTCCATCACTTCTCTTTCTTCCAACTCAAATTTTAAATCGAAAGAAATGCTGTCGGACATATCGCTTTTTAGGGTAATGCTTGGTGAGAGCCCTTGTAGAAAGTGCTTTACGGTTTCCAGACGCTTGTCTAGTGTGGAAGCTGCGCATGTAATGACTTCTTTGGCGAAGGTGCGATAGAATTCTGCCTCTGTTTTGATGCTGAATGCGTCGATAAAGCAAACACGTACATCTTTGTTCTCGTGCATTAATTCATCCATAGCTACCTTTACAAGGGATGATTTCCCCCAACGGCGTGGAGAGATGAGCATTACATTTATACCCGAACCAAGTAACTCTTTGAGTTGTTTGCGTTCTTCTACCCGATTAACAAAGCTTTCTTTGTCAACAAGAGTGCCATATTGAAAAGGAGAGTTCGTCATTTGTATGTCTACTAGTTTATGCAAATATACAAATTATATTTCTATTATTCAATATCAGGGAGTTAAAATTGACTGTCCGGAAACCGTTGTTTTTCTATATATAAAAAAAGTGAAATTGCAACATAAATTCGGAAATCTTTTTGCAAAATTATTCACAACTTTGTCACATCAAAAACAGTGCAACCCTTATCATGTTAAAC
>ERZ791796.1498-NODE-1498-length-13856-cov-2.523150_pt1 | contig 13856 bp, 11 predicted proteins | sample MGYA00510311_ERZ791796 | MGnify/ENA primary metagenome ERZ791796 (study PRJEB30046, sample SAMN00792042) | human gut metagenome | study: EMG produced TPA metagenomics assembly of the A metagenome-wide association study of gut microbiota in type 2...
ACATGCCTTCGTCCGCTTTGGCCATGAGGCACACAACAGCCAATATCGCTGTTAGGAGTAGCTTTGTTTGTTTCATCTGTTTTATAAGGTTTTTTAATTACCATGCAAAAGTAAGATAAAAAGTTTTTCTACGTTTCTTTTGCGGGTTATATTCCTATTAAATAGCTATAAAAGACTTCTTTAAATTTTAAATATTAATAAAAACCTCTCTTCTATATGTTGATTGATTGTACTTTTGTACATTACAAAGAACTATGTGAGGGAGTATAATATGAATAAATTGTTTTTATTGGCCGCAATGGTCTTGTCGTTAACAGCTTGCAATAAGTACAAAATAGAAGGGGTTTCTTCTGTTTCGAGCTTAGATGGAAGGATGTTGTTCATTAAGGTGTGGCAAAACGACTTGATGATAACGGTGGACTCTTGTGAAATTATCCACGGAAAGTTTACGATGCAGGGGAAGGTGGATTCTGTTGTCATGGCTACTCTCTATATGGACGGCCAGCCGGTGATGCCGCTGGTTATTGAAAAAGGGAATATAAAGATAGCGATTGATGATTTGAAACTGACGGCCTCGGGCACGGCTCTGAATGATAAGCTGAGCAGTTTTATCGACCAGCAGAAATCGATTAGTAGCCGGGCGGAGGATTTGTCGCATAAAGAAAGTCAGATGATTATGGACGGGAAAGGTCCGGCAGAAGTTCAGGAGATGGTTCATACCGAAGGGGAGAAGCTCTCTAATGAAATGAATAAGCTAATCAAAGAGTTCATTACCGGTAATTATGAGAATGTATTGGGCACAGGCATTTTTATGATTCTATGCAGTAATATGCCTTATCCGATGATGACTCCGCAGATAGAGGAAATTCTGGACAAGGCTCCCGATTCCTTTAAGAATCATCCCTTTATAAAAGAATTTGTATCGGCTGCCGAAGAGAATATGCGCCGTATGAAATACGGACGACAATAGGGTTGCCGTCTTATACCATTCTCTGGCAATCACTTGTCATCGGTGTGTGTGGAATAAATACCTTTGACTACTTCTGTGACATTATCGGCCGTTGTGCAGCATGGCCACCAAACACCCCTATAGAAAAATATAGGAATCTGCTTCCAGACCGATGGAAGCAGACACTAAGATAGCCGCCCAAAAAAACTGGACGGCTATCGTTTTATAGCTTATCCGCTATCGCGGACGATTGTACGTGCCAGAGTAGTGATAGGACTCTTTTCTATTTGTGACTTTTAGACTAGACTATCAATAAGCCAATACGTTCCACAGGTCGCGTATGCGTTGTTCCGGATTCCACTTGCCATCGAATGTCCACGATGCCGTAACACCGTAAAAGGCGGTCGGTTTTTCCATTTCTTTTAAGTTGTCGTCCAGCCAATTGCCATGACCTCCTTCGCGGATGCAGCCATAGTAATAGGTACGCTGTCCCCACGGACAAGGGTCGAGCACTTTATCGGTGTAAGCGTAACTGATATTGCTGTCGAGAATGTTTTTCGACATCTTGCAACAAACGATAACGAATTGTGAATCGTGGTGGTAACGCCCCAGGATAGCCGGTGTTTTGGAATCGAAAGAAGAGTTGGTGATAACCAGTTTCTTACTCTTATCGCCTCTGCCGTCGTGCCAAATCAAGGCACGGCCATCGCCATAGAAGCGGCAGCGTGTAGCATAGCACCATCCGCGCGGGCAGAGGAAGTCTACGCCCGGACAGCGGAGATAGAGGTCGGCATGATAATACATTCCGTTACCTTCCGGAGCCCAAAGAGAGAGGGCGTCATTGCCATCGGCCCATACATTACTGTTGATAACGATGGTGCGTGTAGCGCGTCCGAAGATGGACATCTGGTGTGTGGTGGTATTTTCAATGGTAGTTCCGTAGTTGTTGTAAACAGTCAAACCACTGATAACGCAGTCGTCCGCACCTTCTTGCAACACGATGACTCCATTGCCTACAGGGCGTCCGTGATATTCGGTCATCTTACGTGTCTTGGCAGTTTCGGCCAGCACAATGATGGTGCTGTCGCGGTTTTCACCTACCAATACAATATTCGGACGGTCTATGACAACCTTTTGGTTGTATGTGCCTTTTGATATAAGGATTTTAAAAGGTTCTGCCGGTGTTTGGGGTGCTTTTTCGATAGCGGTTTGTATACTTTCTCCCGGTTTAACGATAACATTGAAAGCAGAGCGGTCTATGGTCGGACGGCGATACATGTCGATAGTTCCGTTTTCGTTCGCTCCTTTGGTCGTCAAACTAATTTTTACTTTATGTTTCGGGTCATATTTGGCAGCCCAAGCTTCGTACGTAGGATAGAGTCCGGCAGCACGGCTGTTGTACCAACTATATCCGTTGCGGCGTTCCATTCCCAGTTCTTCCAGGTGGCGTCTGGGTATACCGTCACGGTCGCAAACAAAAGGTTCGCAACGTTCCAGGTCGTAATACCGTGCCCAGATAGGTTGTGCTTGAGGGTCTTCCACCAGGCGGGTATTACGCTCTCCGTCGGCCGAGCGGGTCCGTTCGCATCGCAGTCCGGTAAGTTTATACGTATCGAACCATTTCATAGCGCCGTGGATAGCTCGCTTTACACGGGCATCCGGATTGGGCAAGCTCATGAGCAGGCGTACGATACCTTCGCTTTCTGCCGAGCAGTAGGAAGGGAGTTCGAAAGCACGTGCCGGTGCCGGCTTAAAGGTTTCGCGGTCGTGTTGCTGACACCATACGGTGGGTTTTCCCTTCACCATAATCTGTGTGGCAAGGATGCACTCTATTCCCTTATCGAAAGCTTTCGACATGCGTTGGCGTAAATCCGTATCAGTCAAGTCGCCTCCGTAAGGTGCTTTTTCTGTCATCATATCGCGCAATATTTCCAGCGTGTTAACGATGGCATCGTCGTTAAAAGTAATATGTATTTGGTAACCATGTGGGTCCGGCCAGAATTGAGGCCATCCGCCATTGTCATACTGTCCGCTTAACAGATATTCCACTGCGGCACGGAAAGCGTCGCGGTAACGTACATCTTTGGTCTGTTGATACAAACGAGCCAAATATATCATTTGCATGGTGGTTGCGTCATTGTCAATCGTCGAATCGTTACGGCGTGATTTGTCTTTTAACACTTGCGCCAATTCTTCGTCGCTCATTCTCCGAGCCATATCAATGTTTTTCGGCCATCCGCCCGTACAGCGTTGGTAGACTAGAATCTGGTCGCCTATGCGACGTGCTTCTTCCGTTTTGAAGAACTCCTCGTTCGTTTCGCGCAAAACATTTCTCTTTGGCATTTGCTGTGGCTGTTGTGCCATCACCGGTGCAAACACCATTAAATAAAGCATCAGGAAGGCAGCTATATTTGTCTTTCTGAACATTGAATAATTTTTCATGGTTCTTTAAATATTATATTATTAATGCGAATCGAGGAGGTAAAGGAGATAAAGTTCAAAACACCTTCTTTATGCGCTATGTGTCGTTCCGGAAGCTATCGAGCATTCACTCCTAAGCCCGTTTACGGACTGATAACCCCTTTTACTCCTTTAACTTCTGATTCGTATTATTAGATAATTTTTGTTTCAAAAGGTTTAATTGAATAGATTGAATTCTAATACATTCTTCGTGTTTTAACATAGCTCTTCCTTTTTAACATAGTTCCTCCTCTGTTGGGATGTTGTGTCTTCTATAGTTGGATATGCTTCTCAGTACGCTGCGAAGCGTATTTCGCAACCCTAAAGCGTACCGAAAATAACCGTATGCTGCCGCTACTGCCGAATGTTGCAAAAAGTTGCAAAGGTTGTAGGGTTTAGAGTCTCATATACATGCCGTATAATCGTGTGTAATAAGGCGAAAGGGCGGAAGATTTACCTGAAAGTTGCAAAAGTTGCGATAGTTGCAAGGGCTTGGGGCCTCACACACACGTATATAATAAGGTGAAGAGTACTTAGAGCGAAGGAATCTTCCCACAGGTACACATGAAGGAAAGCCTGAAAATGGCAAAGTTGCGTCCACTCCGCCCGCAGACTTGCGTAGTAGTTATGCCGGAGGTGGGGCAAGGGCTTACCGCTCAGATGTGGTGAGTACCTTGCAGAAACGTATCTAGTTTGGCATTTTTTGTTTACCGTTCAATAAATATACGATGCGGCAGGCGCTATGGAACTATGCGTCGGCGTCCCGAATTGTATTTTATCGCTTGTTCAAGGAAAAGATACCTTATTATATACGTGTGTGTGAGGCCCCAAGCCCTTGCAACTATCGCAACTTTTGCAACTTTGCCATTTTCAGGTAGGTTTTCCGCTACTTCAGCAATCCGTAAAGCGGGTTCTTTTCCGCACCTTAGCTTTGTAGTATAGGACTTGTGGATAAAAAATAGAGCATATAAACTAGCAAATCAAAGAAAGAAAACGGGAAGTGAACCATCCATTCCGTATGGAGATGTAAATACCACAGCCCTATGGAGTACGATTGCGCAGGCCTGGCTAATGTTATCCCGTAGGCCTACGCAATACCCCTTCCGCAAGCCTATCCAATGAGGTTCCGTAGGCCTACGCAATCAGGACGCTCTGAAACTGCAGGCGAAACACTTCTGAAGCTCGCAGTGGAAAGAAGCAAACAATCCTGGCGGGAAGCCGGAAAGGTGCGCAATACCCCTTCTTCCCTTTGGGGTATACGATAAATTACGTCTTCGCGTAACGAGGCGTAATGAGGCGCAACGAGGCGTAAAGTGATTTTTCCCTTTGACATACCTTTGCCGCAGGAAATAGAAAAAAACGAGAGAACAGGGAACAACCGGGAAGAAGGAGAAAATAGAAAAATAAATTATAAATCTTTAAATTCAATCAGTTATGGCATCACTTTATTATTGTGCGATTGTACTAAGCCAGATTTGCATACTGTCCGGCTTATTGGTAATTATCTGGTCTACATGTAAGGCTTTAAGCCGCAAGGTTTCTTCTTTGTTATCTACGGTCCAGGGAACCAGCTGCATTCCCATGGCATGGACTTTCTTTACCAACTCAGGAGTAACCATAGATGACTCCGGACTGAAAACCTGTGGTGTGAAATGGATGAGCGACATGAGTTCTTCAAAGCTTTTGCCTTTGCTTTCGGTTACATAAGAGACGCGTACATCCGGGTATTTTTCGTGCAGATAATCCAACCCGTCTGTGTCGAACGATTGTACCAGCAAGCGGTCGCCGAGGTTTTTACTGAGCAGAACCTTCATGCAAAGGTCGGTAAAGGTTTTATAGTCCGGCGACAGAACGCCGTCTTTCTTTCTCGACGATTTGATTTCGATGTTATACGAGACGGGCGGTAACCCTTTCTGTTTTACGTATGTCTCTACACTGTCTATCAAATCCGAAATTAAGGGCACTTCACAGCGTATGCTCCTCTTATCGGGAAAATACGGATTGGAACGGGTGCCCACATCGTATCGGCGAATGCTATCATAAGGCATGGAATATAGGGTGTGCGACTTGTCTCCCAATGCAAGGGTGTCTCCTTCGGGAGTCAGCGCTTTCAAAGGATTCAGATAGGCATCGTGCGAGGCAACAACCATACTGTCTTTGGATATATGCATATCCATCTCTAGTACGGGGATACCTAACTCTACGGCATATAGCATGGCGGGGATGGTATTTTCGGGATAAATGGCTGCTCCGCCCCGATGTGCTTGAATAAGAGGCGTGTGGGATTCCGGTTGGGAACAGGATAAAGCTCCTATTCCCCATAAGGATAAGAGAATGTACTGAGTTGCTTTCATCATCACTTCGTGTTTTTTATATTTTATGAAGACAAAAGTAGAGGAAGGCTGTTACATTAATGTATCATCCGTATGACAATTTGGAGGCATCTGTATGAAAGATGTATTGAAACCTATTTACCCGGCGCTTTTCCCTTGTACTTCTCGGGGAGGCTTTCCTGTATCACGGTGTAGGCTTTTTCCATCGTGCTCTTCATATTCTCGTGCCCTTGGGTTTGCGGGAAGATGGGTTCGTGCAGGGTAAGAGACATGCGGCGGCGTTTCACGAAACCACCCGTACGGGGTAATACTTCGAACGAACCGTTGATGCTTAAAGGAACCACCGGAAGCTGAAGGTCGTCGGCCAGTTGGAACGCGCCTTTCTTGAAATCGCCCATGTGTCCGGTAAAGGTGCGGCGGCCTTCGGGGAACACGACTAACGACATGCCGTCCTTCAATGTATGACGTGCGCGCTCTATGGTTTCCTGTACTTTCTTCGGACCGGATTTGTCGACAAAGATATGTCCGGCAGCTTCGCAGGCTTTGCCTACAAAAGGGATGGAACGGAGCGATTTCTTCATCATCCATTTAAAGTTACGTCCTAAAAAGCCGTATATAAGAAAGATGTCGAATGCGCCTTGGTGGTTGGCTACAAATATGTAAGAGGTCTTTCGGTGAATGTCACAATGCCCGTTTACCTTTACCGGAATGAGCAGGATGTAGCAAATGAGTTGCGACCAAATCTTTCCGGGATAATACCCCCAAAAACTGGGGCTTCCGATGAACGAACCGGCAATGGTTACTAAAGCTGTAAGAATTGTTAGCACCAGTAAAATAGGAAGTGCTATGCAGATTTGATAAATGCGGTAAACGATTGTGCCCATATACAAACTTTAATTTGCTGACAAAGTTAACTATTATTTTCATTTACAGCGCAATGTAATGACAGTAAATTCAGGCCAAGCGCCAAAACGGAAAGGAAGCATCACTTCTCCTAACCCGATATTTACATATAAACCGCGCCCGTTTTCAAGATACATGCCTCTGTTTTCCGGATAGAACCAAGCGGCCGGCGTATAGTGGCCTATCATAAATTGCATGGCATGGGTGTGGCCGGCCAACATCAGCTGAATGTCCGATTTCGGTAACACTTCGCGTCGCCAGTGTGTAGGGTCGTGACTAAGAAGCACTTTAAACAGTCCGTCCGTACCTTTCAAGGCTTTGGGTAAATCTCCTAATTGTGGAAACGGAGGCTCGCCGTCGTTTTCCACGCCCACTAAAGCGATGGCGCTGCTGTCTCTTTTTATTATCACATGCTCGTTGTTTAAAAGTTTCCATCCCATGTGGGCCTGTCTCTGTTTCAGGTCGTCCAAGTTCGCTTTCTGCGCTTCCGGAGTTTCCCAATGGATGTAGGTGCTATAATCGTGGTTTCCCAGAACGGAATAGACTCCATCTTTGGCCTGGATGCCGGAAAGAATCGTCTCTACCTTATCCAGTTCGTTGGCCTTATGGTTTACTAAGTCGCCTGTAAATACAACTAAGTCGGCCTTTTGTTCATTCAGGATGTCCACAATGCGTTTCACTTCTTTCGGATAGCCGGCAATGGTACCGATGTGTAAATCGGAGAACTGTACGATACGGTATCCGTCGAATGCGGGAGGGAGGTCTTTGGAAGCAAAAGTAACCTGTGTTACCTGAAAATGGCGCCAGCCTTCCGTCGCTCCATATATTACCATCGCCATAGAGAGGAATCCTACGGTTAAGCCGGTATAGAACAGGACGCTTTCCATCCGGCGGGAGAAAATACGGAAGAATCGCCCTAACAGCATACAGAGGCAAAACAGGCTTTTTGGAATGGTGATAGCCATGTATACAAGCAGGTAAATGCCGATGAGGTGGCTTCTTGCCGGACTGAAATTGTCGCCGTAGGTTAAGAATACCAGTAGGATAGCCAGCACAATGGAAGGAAGCCAGAAGAACTGCTTGATGATGCGATGCCTCTTTATCCGGTGCAGGAAACGGGCGTAGATATAGCCGTCGGTGACTATCAGTAGGGCTAATAAAAGAAAGAATATTCGATATAACATGTTTATTAAGTTAAGAGTTGAGAGTGGAGAGTTTTATTTTATAAAATTATCTTTTGGAGATAACCTTTTGAATAAAAGACTGTAAGATGGATACTCAGCGGGTCGAGGTAATGAGTTGGCAACCGTACGTATTTCTGCGTTTTACGCTGCATTTCCTCAAATAGTTCGCTGCAAATATCGGATTATTATTCTATTTTTCAAAGTTTCGATAGCCTTTTAATTATTGGGGTTGCTTTACTTTCCATCAATTCGTTTTATTTCTTTGTCGAAATCGGACTCAAACAAGCTATCTTGCACTATGCGGTATTTCTCAAACTCACTTTCAGCAAAAGATTTAGCCATTAATGCTGTAACTTTTCCGCTATTCTGCAATATGTCACGGTCATCCGCTTCTAAAAATCTGTCAAGCCGTTTTGCCCAATCTTCCATTGTCATGGGAATATGCCTTTTGGCTCGGTCTTCTGCTAAATCCAGATAGGCATTAACTATGTGCCCCAATGATTCTAATTCTGTCTCAGTCAAGTAATTTTTGGCAATGGAAACATCCGTTTTCACAATCTTGCCATCAGGACTTTTCTCCCATGAAGTCAGTCCCATGTGTTCTTTTTCGGCATTAGCTCTTGACAGTATTAGTTCGGCTGCTGTATGACCATGAACTGCATAATGCAGCTTATTTTGAACCTTAGCAAAAAACTCTTTTGTGATTACAGCATCTTTGTTGTAATCCATTGCCGTGGCGTAAATATCCGTTATCTTTTGATAGAAACGGCGTTCACTCAATCGGATTTCACGGATTTCGGCAAGCAAATGTTCAAAATAGTCTTCGCCAAGAAACGTGCCGTTTTCCATACGCTTCTTGTCGATTACATAGCCTCTGATTGCGTAATCCCGTAAAACAGAAGTCGCCCATTGGCGAAAGGCTGTTGCCCGCTTAGTATTGATACGGTATCCGACAGCAATGATTGCATCAAGATTATAATGTTTGGTTTTGTAGGTCTTACCATCTGATGCAGTTACCGAGAATTCCTCGGTAACTGAATTCTCCTCTAATTCGTTTTCTTTGAATATGTTTTTAAGATGCAACGATATATTGTCTGTCGAACAATCAAATAAGGCAGCCATTAGCTTCTGGCTGAGCCATATCGTTTCATCCTGAACTCGTACTTCAATATCATCTTCCTTAGCCTGATTGGTAAAGATGAGAAATTCGGCAGTACTATTGCGGATTTGTAGTTTCTTTTTCTTAGTCATTTCTTTCCTTATTCACTTTCAACTTTCAATTTTCAATTATCTAAGTTTGCTGCTAAAAACTTCTTTATCTCTTCAACGGGCATGCCTCGTCTGTGTGCATAATCCTTTAGTTGGTCCTCTCCGATTTTACCGATGGAAAAGTATCGTGCTTCGGGGTGGGCAAACATGAGTCCGCAGACAGAAGCATGAGGTACCATCATGCCGTTCTCCGTTAGATGTATGCCTATCTGCTCCATTCCCAATAAATCGTTCAGCAGGAAGTTGATAGACTGGTCGGGAAGGGAAGGATACCCCACAGCCGGACGAATCCCCTGGAACTCTTCATTGTGCAACTGCTTTATGGTGAGTTTCTCCTCCTTGGCATATCCCCAGAACTCTTTACGTACCTGCTCATGTAACCGTTCGGCAGCCGCTTCGGACAGTCTGTCGGCTAACGTCTGCACCAGCATTCGCTTATAGGGGTCTTGTTGGTAGAGCTGTTCCATCTCTTCGTCTATGGTGGTGGCAAAAGCTCCTACCGTATCGGGTGTGCCGGATGAAAGCGGACGGACAAAATCGCTCAGGCAAAGATGAGGCTCCCCTGTGTTTTTAACCTGCTGTTGCCGCAGGAGGGGGAAGACCGTTCCGTCTAACAGAAGGTTGTCTTCATCGGAGTTTGCTTTGAAGAGGCGGTATACCGCTTTCACCGTATATTCCTCGTCCAATTGCCACAACATGCGTTGTGCTTCTTTATGGAGCTGCATCGCTTCTGCCGCTTTGGCACGTTCGCCTTCCGGGAAATCCTTCAGCCACAAGGCACGGCAAACATCACAGCCGTGTATCTCGGCTATGGTTGCAAAGCGCGGCTGGAACCCCCAAGCGTGGAAGAAGTAAATCCAGTGAATGTAATCGGTCAGTTCGTGTATCTTATAACGTATCATGCATTTTTCAGGCATATATATGGAATAAATAAACTTTTTATAAAGTAAATGGACTATACGCTTATTCGTTATCAATAAGCCTCTAGACACGGACAATAGGAGTAGGGCAGAGTGCTTCAGGAATTTCTTAACGATAGAGGAGTTCCATGTTACCGTTCAAAACTCAGTGCCTGCCCCCGGTAGCGGTCGTCCACCATTTGGTTGGCGTATACCGGATAGCCATTCACAAACGTGTTCTTTATTTGCCATTGGAACGTGTGCCCCTCTAAGGGACTCCATCCGCATTTGCTTAGAATCCGCTCCGGCGTCACCGTCCAAGCGGCATGAGGGTCTACCAATACCAGGTCGGCCTGGTAGCCTTTGCGGATATAGCCCCGTTGACGGATAGAGAACAGACGGGCCGGGGCATGACACATTTTCTCTACCAGTTGCTCTATGGTAAGTACTCCTTGGTCGGCCAGCTTCAGCATGGTTACCAATGAAAACTGCACCATCGGCATGCCGGAAGCTGCCTTGAAGCATCCTCCCTCTTTCTCTTTTAACAGGTGAGGAGCGTGGTCTGTTCCAATCACATCGATTCGTCCGTCGGTCAAAGCGCGGCGGAGTGCGTCGCGGTCGGCTTCGGTTTTGATAGCCGGGTTACATTTAATGCGTGTGCCCAATGAAGCATACTCTTTGTCGCAGAAGTAGAGATGCGCAATGCAGGCTTCGGCCGTTATCTTTTTCCGGTCGAGCGGTGCGTTATCGAATAACTCCAGCTCTTTAGCCGTACTTACATGGGCAATGTGCAGTCGTGCTCCGGTTTCTTTGGCCAGTTTCACCGCCAGTGCCGACGAACGGTAGCAAGCTTCTACGCTTCGTATTTCGGGATGATGACTCACATCCGGGTCATCACCATATAATGCTTTATAATGTTGGGTGTTGGCTGTAATTACGGACGTATCTTCGCAATGCGACATAATCAGCATGCCTGCGTTGGAAAATAGTTTCTGTAAAGCCTCTGCCTTGTCGACCAGCATGTTGCCGGTGCTGGAACCCATAAAGAGTTTGATGCCGCACACTTTACTCTTGTCTAATAAAGGTATCAGCGCTCCATTGTTGTTGGTGGCTCCGAAGAAGAACGAATAGTTGACCCGGCTTTTCTGTGCCGCCTCTGCCCATTTGGCTTCCAACGCTTCGAGGGTGGTGGTTTGCGGTACGGTGTTAGGCATCTCCATATACGAAGTGACTCCACCGGCTGCTGCCGCACGACTCTCGCTTTCCATATCGGCTTTATGAGTCAGTCCGGGGTCGCGGAAATGTACATGGTCGTCAATCACTCCGGGCAGTAAATAAAGTCCTTCGGCCTGAACCACCGTGTCGCAAGGTACAGTGGGTTGCACAGTGCCTTCCAGTATTTCGGCAATGATTTCTCCGTCTATTACTACAGACCCTTTGATTGTTTTCCCTTCATTCACAATGAAGGCGTTTTGTATAAGTGTGCGTGGCATAATCTATCTTTATTCGTTTTACTGTGCTTTCGGATACTTCTTAAACCATCCGTCCCATCGTAGGCGAATCACTCCGAAAATAGCCTCCCCGAAAATGCTGCTATTCATCTTCGATGTGCCCAATTCCCGGTTAATAAATATAACGGGAACTTCTTTCACTTTGAATCCGCATTTGTAAGCGGTATATTTCATTTCAATTTGGAATGCATAGCCTTTGAACCGTATTTGGTTGAGTGGAATGGTTTCGAGTACTTTTCGGCGGTAGCATACGAATCCCGCTGTGGTATCTTGTATCTTTAATCCGGTAATAATGCGTACATATTTAGAGGCAAAGTAAGACATCAGTACGCGTCCCATCGGCCAGTTTACCACATTGACCCCGCTTATATAGCGTGAACCGATAGCCACATCGTTTCCCTCTTCGGCACAGTCGGCATACAGTCGCGGCAAGTCGTTCGGGTTGTGCGAAAAGTCGGCATCCATTTCAAATATATAGTTGTATTGATGGCGGATAGACCATTTGAATCCTTCGATGTATGCAGTGCCCAATCCTAATTTTCCGGTACGTTGCACCATAAACAACCGTTCGGGGAATTCTATTTGCAACCGTTTGACGATATCGGCCGTTCCGTCCGGTGAGCCGTCTTCAATAACAAGAATATGGAATACTTTTTCGAGACTGAAAACCGCGCGGATTATGTTTTCAATATTTTCCTTTTCGTTATAAGTAGGAATGATAACAATACTGTCGGATGCTTGCATACCTTTTAAAGCTTAATATATAGATGCAAATGTAGCGATTATTAAGCGAACACAGAATGGAAGCTTTATATTTTTAATTAGTTTTTAGTATTTGGGGAGAGGAGTGAGAATGTAGCGTTATCCGGCTTGAGCCTTTTATCCTTTTGACGGGTGAAGCAGGCCTATTTCCCATGTGGGGACAGTGGGTTATTTAAATGTTAAACTTATGTTAAAGAATAAGGGGAATAGATAAAGTGTATGATAAACCATTATTTTTGTTTCTTGAGAAAATCATTTGTTAACTTATAAAATACGATGAAAAAGACCAAAAAGTGTGGTGCCTTTTTGAAAGGTACCAGCGTTCATTATTATGAACGCAAAGCCTCTGTTTGGGGATTGTCTGCAGTGATGTTTTTGTCTGCTTTCCCTGTGATGGCTGAAAATCCGTGGGGGGGGGGGTAAAAGTTACTGATTCCCAGGTTGTAAACCAAACGAGAACCGTGGCCGGTACGGTAGTTGATGATACCGGTGAACCCTTAATCGGAGTGTCTATACAGGTTCAAGGAACTACTACAGGAACTGTTACAGACCTCGATGGAAATTTCTCTCTCAGCGTTCCGGCCAATGCAACACTCGTTGTTTCCTATATTGGCTATCAAACACAAAATGTAAAGGTTGGGGCTCAAAACCAAATAAAGGTGACCCTGAAGTCTGATGAACAATTGCTTGATGAAGTGGTTGTTATTGGTTACGGTACTGTGAAAAAGAAAGATTTAACCGGTTCGGTAGCTTCTGTTAGCGCTAAAGATTTAATTGCTAATCCGGTTTCCGACGTTTCCCAGGCATTACAAGGAAAACTGGCCGGTGTAACGGTTGTTTCCCAGGATGGACGTCCGGGCGGTGAAGTTTCTATTAAAGTACGTGGTGGGGGTTCTATCTCTCAAAGTAACGACCCGTTGTTTATTGTAGATGGTTTCCCGGTAAGCACGATTTCGGATATTCCGGCCGACCAGATTGTGTCCATTGATGTGTTGAAAGACGCTTCCTCCACCGCTATCTATGGTTCTCGTGGTGCGAATGGCGTAATCTTGGTTACCACTAAAGGAGCCGACAAAGATAAAGTTTCCATTTCGTATAATGGCTTCTATCAGGCTAAATGGACTCCGAAAACAACCAAAGCCATGGGTGTTCAGGATTATGTCCGCTATCTTTGGGGATATGGAACGGCACTCGGCCTAGGCAAAGATGTGGAAAGCTATTTCGGACTCGGCAGCAATTATGCAGGCGGCAATCATTGGGACGAATATGCAAACATGAAAGCGCATGATTACACCGATGATATTTTGAGCACTGCCAGCACCTGGAATCAGAACTTGAACATCAGCGGCGGTGGTGAAAAAACGAAATTTACCTTTGCTGCGAACTATGTAGACGATGAGGGTACTAAGATTAATTCAGGTTATAATCGTGTTTCTACCAACTTCAAGTTGAACCAGATTCTGGCTAAAGGCCTTACTTTTGATATGGACGTTCGCTTTGCCCGTACAAAGGTATTGGGTAAAGATGGCACTTCCACCGGAGCCGGTTCATTGCTGTCTAACGCTTTTGCGTTTCGTCCGGTTGAT
>ERZ791796.1524-NODE-1524-length-13576-cov-10.513054_pt1 | contig 13576 bp, 15 predicted proteins | sample MGYA00510311_ERZ791796 | MGnify/ENA primary metagenome ERZ791796 (study PRJEB30046, sample SAMN00792042) | human gut metagenome | study: EMG produced TPA metagenomics assembly of the A metagenome-wide association study of gut microbiota in type 2...
AAAACTCTTTCAAAGAAAGTAAAAGAGAATAAACTCTGCCAAGTTTATTTAAATGCCAATTTGATGGGAATCACGTTGGCATTTTTCGTTTATAACACACTGTTATATTGCATATTACAAAATTTACCCCTATTTTTGCCAATAGTTAAAATCATTCGGTTTAAACCATAAAAGTTTAAACCGACTTTAAACCATAATAAAATTGAACCTCGAAAAATAGGATTATGAAAGTAAGAAAAGAGTTATTCAAAAGTAAAACATTAGCGAATGGAGAACACCCTATCGCCATTAGAATCCACCACAAAAAAGCCAAATTAGTAATGACGGGAGTTTCTACCAAAGCCGAATATTGGAATAAAGACAAACTTGTTGTTAAGTGTCAAGACAAAAAATATAAAGAGAAAAACAAAATTGTCAATGACGAATATCTACGAATCTCACAAAGAGTGACAGAGTTCGATACAATCAACCGTCCATACGACTTAGACCTTCTCGCATCCCATGAAGAAATTACAGCTATATATAATGAAATTGATGACAACGAGACTATTCCAACATACACTAATTTCTTTGATTTACTTGATGCCAAAATACAAACATACGAGGAAGGTACTGCAAGAAAATATAGACAATTAAAAAATGCTTTGATTAAAATCTATGGGAATGAAATCGCAATTAAATCAATCAACAAAACATGGTTTGCAACCTTAGAAGAAAACTTAAAAAGCAAAGGAGTTAAACAAGCTAAAGAATTAATCAAACGATTTATTACAACATATAATTGGGGATTTACAGAGGGGCATATTCTATATTATAAACCAATATCTTATAATAAGAGAGCTTATACAAGTATCATTGAAAAAAGGACATTAGACCTTGAAGGATTTACCTTTCTTCAACATTTGTATAATATTGGTACAAATGAACATTTAAATAATTGGCTAAATGAGCCGTATACCTTTAATAATAATAGCTATTTTAATGCGATAAATATCTTTTTAATCATGGTTGCATTTGACGGATTAGCCCCTATTGACTTATCATATTTACGAATGAAAGACTTAAAACGCAAGCAATACAAAAAAATGCCACTTGATTACACAAGAATTAAAGATTCTCAATATATGAAAGAATATAATACCAAAAACCAAATCATTGAATATTATTCAGTACAATTATTGAGACAAAAGACAAAAAGAGAAGTTAATATTAAATTACCCTGTTATATTATTGATTCCCTATTATATCCCTATTATTATGATGAGGTAGGTTTCAAAAAAAAAGAAGACGATTTCATTTTAAACGTATTCGACAAAAAGACTTACCCTCAATTAAGTAAGAAGCAAATATATAGCAGAATGTCTAATTATTGGAACACTTTAGCCGATGCACTAAATGATTACATTGCAACTCTCCACAATGCACCAACTTCACTAACAGAAAAAAGGATTACATACTATGCTGCACGACATACGGCTCTAAATGTATTGAATGATAAAGGAGCAACATTAGAGGAAATTGCAAACATGGCAGGACATGATTTAAAAACATTAGAGAAATCATATTTAGGCGACTTTAATATAAAAAGAAAAGTTGAATCAAACTTAAGAATATGGGAAAATGAACCAATACAAGAAGAAGCAATTGAAGGTTCTTGGGAGAATCAACCATAACAATAAGTACAGATACCCCCGTAACCCCTCTCTTAGTTACCCTTCCTTGGAGGAAGGGGGGGCTAAATTACCAACGGGTAGTTCCTTTTTCTGTAAATTTTCTCCGCAAAAATGAATTTCTTTCAAGGTGGAAATAAGTTTGTAAAGACTTTGCTTACTAAGTGGAAATGTTATGCCACACAAATTCGTTTGTTGCATGGTTGATATAAATTTCCGATGTCCCATCTTCCAATTCTTTTAGAATGTCTCTGCAAGTTTGACACCTTGAATGGGATTCATCCTTGGCTATTGCTTTAAAGCTATCTATCAATTCGTTTATTTCTTTCATGTCTTGTTCCTCTTGTCGCAGTTCCCTTGCTACATTCTCCAATGAATAGTAATCAACTGATGTATTGGGAAACAGACCAATCCGCAGGTATTCTTTTTCGATAATTGAGTGCATAAGTTCGGGAGTACATTGGTCGTTAGCTTTCATATCTAAAACTACAACTGCATCATGTATTGTGAGTACTTTAAATCGTTTAGCGTATAGTTTAGTTAATACACTCCTAAATATATCACTTTCAATGCGCATCATTTTGTTAGCCAAGAAAGTACGGTCTTCTCTTTTGTTTTCCTTCACCAATTTATAAACACTTGGATATTGCTTTTTAAATGATTTGGCAAAGTCTTTTCCTTTTGTTGTCAGTGTCTTGGAGTAAAAGACTTCACGGAATAGTGTTACTTTAATGTCAGAACGTAATAATCGTTTAAACTCGTCCAATCTCGTAAAATCATCCCAAAATATCCCCTTTGAAGTATTATAAATGTACTCCCAAATATCATTAGGGATATTTGCAATCTCTTCTTTCGATATTCCATTGTTTACCAACAATTTACGTAGTTGTTTACTAACAGAATAGTAAGAATTATCTATATTAGAAAGATTATTATATAATATATGTAAGATATTATCATTTATATTATATCTTTCAATTATTAGTTTATTAAATAATAAAGGATGACTATTATGAATATCTATAGAAAATTTTATATTAAGAAAATTCTTAAATATTCTTGGTGATTGGGTTAAGATTGAATATATACGTAGGTTCTTATCAACAGATAATATATTAAAGTTCCCTTTGTCATATTCATTTAAAATATAATTAAAATATTCTTTTGATTTTAAACTTATAAAATGATGTCTCTCCTTATAATCTTCCGCTTCGTCTCTATGTACTAATTTGAGCATTCTCAACGATTTTGTAAAATTATCATATAAGCTATCCCCCATTTCAGATTTTATCTTCTGAATTTGTATCTGCTCATATTTTTTCAATTCTTGTTGCATCTTGTCGGAATATTCTTCAATATAAGATGAATATTTCATTTCCGATACAGTGGGCAAATTAGAATTAAGTTCAATTAAACGAGCCTGAATAGATGGTATATAACTACTTGATACTTTTATAATGCCCAATGTCTCCAATGTCTTTAACATATCAATATAAACATGCCCAAATACAGTTTGTAATATTTGCGAATTGAAACGGGTAAAGTTTCCCTCTTTGTTGGATTTGCATCGTTGAATAAGCCGATGAATAAAGAACGCATATTTTTTATATAATATTTGCTTTTTTGGAAATGACTTGTTTGCTCCTTTAACAGTTTCGATTTTGGCAACAAAACTGCTATCACAAGTCACCTTATCGAAATTAGTGATAATCCGTTGAGGTTGATTTTGATTTTTCAACAACTCTATATGTTTCTCAATTATTGCATCAATATTTATATCCTTGAAAGTATATATAAGTTGCTTCATTGGTAACTTTCCCATATTTTCGTGTTATTTATTGCATTTTTATTAATCTTTTAAGCAAGTATGGTAATAAGCATACAAAATCAATCACACGCATTATACCATTGAATATCAATTATATAAATCATATTTCGCACCATTATACATAGACATGAAACAGTTGGCTATATGATTTTTTTCATTTTGCAGGCTGTTTGTAACGAGTAAGCAGATTTTCTATATCCTGAAAGGAAGTGACTTTAAAAATTTCACTCCCAATCTCAATATATCCATTAATATTTTCATTCTTTTCTTGTTCAAATAATTCTTGTATAGGTACTTCCAATGCAGCAGCAATCTTTTCCAATACTGCAACAGATGGATTGCCATTAATATGGTTGCTTAATCCAACACGATTAATCCCCATTTTATCCGCTAATGTTTGAACGGTCATACCTTTTTCTTTGATAATCTCTTTAATTCGTAGTGCCATAAGTATTCATTTATATTATAAATACAAATATACGTTTATTATCAATATGTATATTGATAGATATACATAAAATAAGTTAATGTAGCTCTAAAAATATACGATTTTATTTGTACATGTATATTAAAAGCACTACATTTGCAATACAATAAGAAACCAATAACACTACAATAATATGAACCGATACGATAAAAGACAAGTGATGAAGGATGCACACAGAATTTATAAAAACGAGTTCCAACGCAGAGGACGTTCTTGGTCGGAATGCTTAAAAGCGGCTTGGAGTTGGGAACGAGATGCAGTTAAGACACGAGAAGAAAAAGCAGCAAGACTTGATGCTATGATTGCCGCAAGTTGGGCAGCGCACAACACCTGTAAAAACGAGAAGCCTAACAAAAAAGAGTTTGAAGGCTTGTCTTCTGATGCAGTTTCTTATGCTATGGGCTATGGTCGTGGCAATGGTTTCTATTGTGGTGATTGATTGTAGAATATTAACCGATAAATAATAAAGATATGCAGGCAATTATTTTAAATGGTATTACAGCAACAAGGGCAAAAGTTGTTACAGTACGCACAAATGCACGTGAAATAGATGGAATTTCAAAGGCAATTTTGATTGAACAATTGAAAAACAAGTTGAAAAGTGGCAAAATCGTAAAATTCGCCTATTTGAAAAGCAATGGTGAAGTTCGTATTGCATTTGGTACAACTAATCCCGATTTTGTGAAAGATAAAGTTGGTGGTTGGGGTGAAAGTCGTGAAAGTTATGCTACTACTGCATACTTTGATTTGGAAAAATGTGGTTGGCGTTCGTTCCGTTGGGAGAACTTAATAGCGGTATTTTAACATTCACTTCTGCACAAAGTGAATATTGTATTGAATACCAACAACTTAAATAATTTTGTTATTTTGAGGTATTGGTATGATATTCACTTTTATTTAAGAACTAACAAAATTGAACATTTATGAGCCTAAAATACAGTCAAACAACAAGTGACTATTTAGAATGGAAAGAAGCAATGAATTTAATTCGCACTCTATATCGGGATGGCAAGTTTCAAATGTCTTTGTTCATTTCAATCGGTTGTTTTTGGGGATTAAGAGTTTCTGATATATTGGCTTTGCGTTGGAAGCAAATTTTGCATGTGGATGAATTTTGCATTATTGAGAAGAAAACGGGAAAAAGTAGAACCATACGGATTAACCCACAATTGAAAAGGCATATTTCGGATTGTTACCAACAAATTCACCCCATTGGCATAGATGCTCCTATACTTGTTAGCCAAAAAGGAACTGTATTCACTGTGCAGCGTATCAATGTGATTTTAAAGGAGATTAAAACAAAATATGGTTTGTCAATTAAAAATTTCAGTTGTCATAGTTTACGTAAAACTTTTGGACGACAAGTTTATAATATGAATGGCGAGAGTGCGGAACTTGCCCTAATAAAGTTAATGGAGCTATTCAATCACAGTTCCGTAGCTATTACCAAACGATATTTGGGGCTTCGTACAGAAGAATTGCTCCAAACCTATGATTGCTTAACCTTTTAGTATATATTTGCTTTATAAACAGCTCACAGAACGTTGCTAAGTTCGCTTTTTATTAATATATTTGCATTGTCATTGCATCGCAATGACAGACATATAATTTATAGGAAGCGTTTTAGCTTTATTCCACTTTGATGAATCTCGACACCTCATCTTTGTGTAACATGGAATAATAAAGAACGTTCTTCCTTTGGTTTGTTATATATGTTTTCAACAACATATACAGCCAAAGGTGTGAGCTGTTTTTCTTATTACTCAATTTGTTACACGGCAGTCGAGAGCCAATCAAAGGTTGGGGATAAGTCTATTCAGGCTCACACTTCTTTTTTATAATCCTTCCTTTTGAGCCTACAGGAAACAGATTCTTGCGAATATTATGGCACAAGAAAAAATTGCTTGCCCCTTTTGTGGTGGATTGGGGGGCGTTGGCACTATATGTGAATATTGTGGTTCAGTTATACAGTTATCTACTCCAATGCTTGAAAAAGGCTTCCCGAAAACGGAAAAGAAAACTATTTCAGGCGAACAATATGCAGAAAAAATATCCAAGTATCAGACTGTTGGTGAGTATCATGGAAAACTTGCTATTGTTTCAATAGGACAAAGATTTGGGCTTATTGATAGGAATGGTGATTTACGAGTTGGGTTGGAATACGACAATATTGTTAGTACAATTAGAATAGAAGGACTATTTGCCATTTGTAGAAAAGGAAAATGGGCTTTACTGAATGATGATTGCAAATTTCTTATTGATTTCCATTTTGATGATATAAGGGATATAGGATATGAAGAGATTGGGCGTGCGGTATACAATCCCAAGGGGTTAATTAAGGTGAAATTGAAGGGAAAATGGGGGATTATAAACTCCAATGGAGTAGAAATACTCCCATGTATTTACGATGAACGAGGAATTATACCACTGTTTTGTAAGGATAAAACTCTACAATATGACAAGTATATAAAAGTTGCTAAAGACGGTAAATATGGAGTATTTGATGTAAGTGGGCGTGAAATTTATCCTTGTATTCATTTTTTTATCCGTACATGTGGAAACGGAGAACGGTATATAACTTTTACCAAGATGGATGGAGAGTCGTTTGTATCAGGATTGTATGATATGAATACCTACCAAGAAGTATTACCACGTATATATTCGTTTGTTTCTGATTTTCTCCCTAATGTAATTGTCAGCAAAGAAGGGAAGAATGGAGTATATAACATAGAGAGTAAAACGGAAATCTTACCATGTGTCTATGATAAAGTTATTATGGAAAGTAATTGGATAAAGGCAGGAATAAAGTTGGGTAATGGAGAGAATTGGGGGTTGTTTAAATTGACAGGGGAAGAAATTGCACCTTGCCGATATGATAGAATAGAATCTAAAGGTACAGGTAAATTTGACCTCTATTATGGGATGGAAGATATAGGTGTAAACCACTTCTTTACAATAAAAATGGATGGTGATAGGATTGTAGAAAAAGGTTCTCCTAAAATATTTAATGGTTGGTCTGTTTTTTGGTCGGTTTTGTGCCTTTTGGGTGCTATTTTTTTTATTAGTTCATTTGGATTTTTCTCAAATAAATTTGTTTTGGCTCTTATACTCTGTTTGTTAGCCGTTCCCGCAGGTTGTATTTGGAAAGCATTAGTAATAAGGAGATATAAAATATGAATCTTATAGATGTAATCAAATGTGAAGTGAATGACAAGGAGCTTGTGTACAAGTTTCCGTCAGAAAATTTGCGATTGGGTTCGCAATTAGTTGTATATCCAACACAAACAGCCTTTTTTGTGAAAGGCGGTGTGATTTTGGATGAGTTTATTTGTGGTACATACACTTTAAAAACAGAGAACATTCCGTTATTGGGTAAGCTGATAAATCTTCCCTTCAATGGACAGACACCTTTCAAAGCGGAGGTTTGGTTTATCAATCAGATAGCCATTCTTGATTGCAAATGGGGTACAGCAAGCCCAATACAAATTGAAGACCCTAAATATGGGATTATCGTGCCAATAAGGGCATTTGGGCAGTATGGATTTAAAGTTGTCAGCCCACGGCAATTCTTGGAGAGTTTGGTAAGCAATATGACTTCGTTCACAGTGGAAAAACTTACCAATTATTTTCGGGGAATTATAATGTCTAAGCTGACAAATATTGTTTCAGATAAGTTGTCCCAAGATGGAATATCGGTGATTAACATAAATTCACATATAAGCGACATTTCTGAATTTTGCCAACAACGCATTGGCGTTGAATTTGAGAAGTATGGACTTAAACTCGAAAGTTTCAATGTAATAGGGATTAATGTTCAGGAGAATGACCCAAGCTTTATCCGTTTGAAGGAAGCAAAAGATTTGGCAGCACGTCTGAAAATAACGGGAAAAGACGTGTATCAAATGGAGCGTAGCTTCAATGTTTTAGAGAATGCGGCTTCCAATGAAGGGGGTGGGCTTGTTAGTTCAGGTGTTGGGATTGGAATGGGATTAAATATAGGTAATCAAGTCGGCAACATGGCAATGAATACAATGAATGTTAATCCTCCGTCATTAACAGTACCTCCCCCATTACCCGTCCAAGAATATTATATTGCGGTCAATGGGCAGCAACAAGGGGCTTTTGACTTCAATACCATTAAAGTGAATATTGAGAACGGGACAATTCAGGAAAATACTTTAATTTGGAAAAAGGGGATGGCTAATTGGGGCTTTATTTCCCAACTTCCTGAATTTTCATCTTTCTTTAATGAATTACCTCCCAAGTTACCAACCATGTAATTTTATCGGCTATGAAACAGATTATAATAGCAATAGGAATCATCCTTTTAGTTGCCAATCTGCTGTTTGGCTTGATACTTTCATCTTATGAAGTGTTCAACTTGTTTGTCAGTAGTTTGGTTATAGTCGCTACTACTGCGTTATTATTTAGTTTGAATGTGATAACACTAAAAGATGGTTTTAAAATATCGTTGTATGTACTATTTTCCATGTTGGGAGGTATAGAGTTTGTATTATCGTTGTTCTCTTCAAAAACTTTTGAAAATAATTGGTTTCTATTGGTTATAGTGTTGTCTCTTACAGCACAAAGTATCATTCTGTTAATTACTAACAAGGTCTCAATTAAAATTAAATAGGAAGTGGAATACATTACATGTAAAAAGTGCGGTTGCCAAATGTCTCCCATGTCGGAAGCGTGTCCCATGTGCGGCACACCGACTAATGAGGATGCACATACGGTAAATTCTTCACCCAAGAATGAAACAGAGAAATACGAGCAAATACCCAATGTTTCAATTTTCAAAAATGGCAAAAGAGTATATTGGGGTGTTGCTGCGGTTCTTACTATCCTATTTATTGTGTATGTTGGATATAATATTGGTAATCGTCAAGATAAAGGTAAAGAAAACGTCACGAGCATACAACAGACCAATAGCGAACAGCGTGACACATTTAAACGGGAAATCCCCCTTAAAGCGTACAGAAACAATAAAAAAATGACAGAAGCGGATATAAAAGAAGTATTTCTGCAACATTGGAAACACTACAAAGATGATAGGGAATTTATTCCGTTAGAAACGTGCAGTGAAGGGTATAATATCTTTATTGGAGATTTGAATGGTGACGGAATAGATGATGCGGTAGTTAATGCGTACGTTACTCCAAGTACGAAAGAAATATCCAACAATGATTATGAGGACAAGTCTTATATATTTTGTTTTCTGAATGATGGTGAAACTTACAAACTTACTACTGCTACAAAATTACATACCATGTTCTTTGTTGATGATATAGACAATGGAGAGATACATGCCCACCGAATTGAATATATGAAAAGAATGAATGACGGAAAAAGAATTGCTGTGAAAGATAGCCATGTCTTCAAATATGACGGTGATAAATTAGTGGATTTGGGTGGGACTAAAAGGACTGTTGATGAAGAAGAAAATTCCCAAATAAAGCGGAGAAGTGGAAGCGTGGAATTATCGGAGGGATATTTTTATCGCTATGAGGGCGATATGAAAGGGTTTCCTATAAAGGTGGATTTTGGCGTTTTACCAAATGGTGTGATAAATGGTGAATATCATAATGTAAAGTATGGTACGGTATTAGATTTGGTAGGACAATTAATTTCCGAGAAATCATTACAATTAGTTGGCGAGAATCAAAATGAGAAAATTGTATTTGAACTTTCTTTTTCTTCTCCCGAACATTTAAAAGGGTATGGAAAAATGGGGAACAATTCATTAGAGGTCAAACTAAAACTGATTTCAAGTGAAGTGATAAACGATAGTCATTAATGAACATTTAAAATAGAAATATGAAAAATATTTTAATCACACTTTTTCTACTAAATATCAATATCTGTGTGTATGCCCAAAGAACAAATAGCAGAGGTGAATACTTAGTGAAAAGCATACATTGGGTTAATGCTTTTACTCAAAAAGAGGTTGGTGACAAAGGGGATAAATGGTATCATTTCAAGTATAACGATGATGGAAACCTGATTGAAGTACGGAAAGAGTATTATCAGAATTTCAAAAGCAAGACAGTTGAAATTTTTACCCTTTCCAATAATCGGTATCAATTCATTTCTTATGTGAATGACAAGCAAGACCCCTATACCAAATGTGAATTTACTTTTAATGAACAAGGATATATAAACCAACTATATGATTATTCTACAAAAGGTGTAGAAACAGGAACTCTTTTTACATTAATATATTACGATAATGGAGAATTGAAAAGCATTGATTCTGTATTTGAGGAAAAAGGCGGTAATCGGTATAAAATACATAACTACGAGGAATATACTTGGGAAAATGGAAATATGATTAAGTATCATTATACAAATGACGATAATATTACACAAACTTTTGATATTCATTATAGCAATAAAACCAATAATACAAATATTAATTTATCATCCTTAATAAAGCATTATAATTCTCCCTATAATGAACATATACTATTCGCAACTGAATGGTGTGGTAAGAAACCGAATAATCTTATTTCGTATCAAGATATGAGAGATGATACTTTCGATTACATATACAAAGATAATTTGTTGATAAAAATCAACAAAAAGAATAGTTCTTACTCCAAAGGAGATTACTTGATTGAATATGTGTATTAACCAAGCGTTGATTATGAAATATATAACATTAGCGATACTAAGTCTTTTTTGCTTAGGTATAAAAGCTCAAACGACTAATGTCCACGGACAATATATGGTAAAAACAGCTACGTGGAAATCGTATGGTGGACAGAGTTCATTTAAAATGGATTTAGGATATTATCTGAATGGAAGTCTAAAAGAAGTTACAAAAAATTACTAACTTAACGGTAAAAAATGCAGAGACACATATTCTATCTCCTATAATTCCAAAGGAGAAAGAATCCTGAAATATGTTCAATATGTAAATGGAAAACAAGATTTTACTGTAAAAACCTTATACAATTTCAATGAAAATAATCTGATTTCTAATATCAATTGGTATGCGCCATCTAAAAATAGATTAGTGCAAACATTTCAAATGTCCTACAATGAAAATAGGGAGCTTGTAAAGTTGATAAAAACGACAAGCGAAAATATGGATGAAGGGTGGAGTAATAAAAATATGACAATGATTAATTGGAAAAATGGAAATATCATTTCAGACAAATTTATTTATGACATGGATGATGAATTTCCTGATGAAGCAAACTTTGTCTATTATCCTGAATCAGAGGTAATAAATAATACAAATCTGAATTTCAACTTTCTTATATTTTATAGTTATGGCAGGGATTATATGTCAGATATTGTATTTGGAACTGAATGGTGTGGAAAGAATACCAATCTTATATTGAAAGGAGATAAAGATGAATTGGATAGGTATAAACATCTTCAACCTGAATTTCCTGGACATTACGAATACGAGAAGAATGGGGATTTAATCACAAAACTTAGATATATAGCTCCAAGAGTAGGAAAAGAACATAACTATGTCTATGGAACACTGACTTTGGAATATGTGCATTAATTATCAATGCTCTAATATGAATTTTATAAATGAATAAATACTTATAAATATATGACCGAGAAATGTAATTTACCTTCTACAAGTCATATATAACGATTCTTTAAGTGTTAGAGAAGTATGGCGATACTTCATTTTGTTCCTTTTTAGGAGTAACCTTGTTTTAGGGTTACTCCTTTTTTTGTATTTTAGTACCCATCAAATTAAAAATCACAACTATGATAACAGATAAAATGTCCGATATGGAAATATTTAAAGAAGTATGGAGTGAACGAGGGGCAGTTCATGGTTATATGGAAAGACTTATACCAAAGTATAGGCGACCTATCATTAAATCAAGTAAATTCCCAATGTATTTTACTCCAATCGAGTTTGTATCTCGCAAAAACAATAGGTATTTGATTTTCTTTGAAGCACGTAATAAAAAGGATTGGGAAAGAGGTATATTATATACAATTATTTGCCTATATGAAAAGCAAGGTGGAACTAATGTAATGATGTTTTCTACTGTCTCTAAAGGTATTCATATATACTCTCCACATTTCTTTTCCCGATATAGAAGCCGTTTCCTTAAGGATGATAGTATATCACCTTTAGATGTGATAAAACGTTTCTTCAAAATAAATCCCACAGCTACGATTTCTGCGGTGGAAGATAGTGATGAATTTTATGGCACTTGTAATGAAGGAGCTGTTTTTGGAAAGATAACAGCCGACAATGTTATTGTTCTTAAAACATTTGTAAGTTTTGAAATGTTACATGATTCGCAAGAACACATAAAAACCGATATTTATAACGATTTGATTAAATACAGAGCAGAAATTCAGTAAAAAAACGCGTATCAAACATATTTTATACGTAGAAATAGCCACATAAAGGTAATACATATCCGATACCTCAATGTGGCTTTTCTCTATTTACACAAAAGGGTTAATTACCTTCATCATCTAATCTTATAATGGAATTACCATCTTCATCACTGCCAACAGTGCATTCTTCATTGATAAAACCTTCTAATTCTTCTGCTATTTCTTGAACTTTTCTTTCCCATAAGAAATCTTGCAATTTTGAATACTCTGCACCCTTTTCTCCTAATTCATCCTCAAAGTCAAAAGCATAGTACATATCTTGGTATTTGATAATCCAATACGGTTCAAAAAGAAATGCAGATGAAAACATCCATTCATCAACATTCATTATTCTTTCGTCTTCTTCTCCCAACACATTAATTTTCTGAGGAAGATATTCAGCTATAATATGGGCTGCATAAATTTCCCAAATTTCCAAATCGTCAAAAACACTATTGGGTTCATACTTCTTTTGAAGTTCTTCCAAATTAGCAGACTTATGAGCTACCTTTTCAAATAATGAAATGTATTCTTCTAAAACTTCTTTTTCCATGATATTTTATTTAAAGGGTTAATAATCGCTCCCAATATAGAAAAAATCAAGGAAAAAAACTAACTAAAAGTTACTCTTTTTACTGTTTATGCGAAAAATTAAATGCGTAAATGCAGTTGCATAAAAAATGCATATTAATTGAATTTTCATTTTTCCAATTACAACTCATGAATTTGCAATATTTATGCGTATCTTTGCGGCACATTGGTTTGCAACTCTCGCACGAGAGGAGCAATTAAAAGGGAATCAGGTGTAAGTCCTGAACAGTCCCGCTGCTGTAAGTTTCATATAAAAAGTTATAAACAACACTTTCGCCAATGGGAAATCCCGTGAAGGCAGTTTATAAACGAAACAAGTCAGAAGACCTGCCATGTAGTTTTTGCATCATTGCTTTCGAGGAAAGAGCATTGAATTTAATGATTATATTCATTCTATTCAGTTTCAGATTTGAGGGTTATTCTTGTTTCAAAATATTACTTTTGTAATATTTAACGCTATCGGACATCAAAACAAGAAAATAAAAGGGTGCTAAAAACTTTAAACCAAAAGTTTAAACCAATACAGAGTTTTTAGATAACATATTTGATTTTCAATATGTTATTAAATTTTAAAGTAAACTCTGCCAAGTTTATTTAAATGATGTCCGGCCGAAGTGATTCGCCCGGACA
>ERZ791796.1538-NODE-1538-length-13432-cov-2.513120_pt1 | contig 13432 bp, 11 predicted proteins | sample MGYA00510311_ERZ791796 | MGnify/ENA primary metagenome ERZ791796 (study PRJEB30046, sample SAMN00792042) | human gut metagenome | study: EMG produced TPA metagenomics assembly of the A metagenome-wide association study of gut microbiota in type 2...
GAAGCCTACATAAACGCTTTACAACCCTATTTCAACTTCTTTTTCTATCTATTTTTGTTGGGTTAAAAGGCAAGCCCCTATCCGGAAACGATGATTAAAATACTTCTATATGAGATAGAGACAAAGGCATTCTATTTTTATCGGACAGGCTTCCTTTCACTATTCAAAAAAACGGAGTTGAATAGAGCCTTTTATCCGATTCATTAGAATCTAGAACTTGTGGAGTGAACGTTTTAGAATAGAGAGAGCATTAAGTTTCACCTTTCTTCAGCAGTCGCTTCCGAATACGGCTCACTGTTTCAGGAGTCACCTTTAAGAAAGAAGCAATCTCTCTTAGAGGTATTTTATTGGGTAAATCGGGGCAGCGCTCTATCAACTTTTTGTATGCCTGCTCGGGTGTATCGCAATAGAAAACAAGCAACCGGAGATAGGCAACCCGAAACAATTCTTCTGCCAACTGCCGCCCCATGCGTTGCGTTCCCATATCCCGCTCCCAAAAACCAGCCACTTCGGCATACGAAAGGGTATAGATTTCACAGTCGGTTACAGCCTGAATATTGATAAATGCTGGCTGGAAATGGATAAAAGAGGCATAGCATCCTACAAATTCATTCGTAAAGGCATACGCTACAACCGGTTCATTCCCATCGCTCCCCAAACAGGTGGAACGCAAAACTCCACTTTTAACATAACCTACATAGGCAGACAACCCTCCTTGCCGGAGAAAATAGTCTTTCTTCTTTAAACAACGAAGCTTACCACGCTCCACAAACAAACGTTGCAAAACCGGAAAGTCTAACCGTGCTACAAATTCGTTCTGCTCATTCTCCATGCTACCCTATATTAAAACAAATCAGCGAGTTCCACCAAACGGCTTACATGCTCCATTTGCAACGACTTCTACTCGTTCTCCAAACTCTTTAACCATACGAACCCACAACTTCCCGGACAGTCCCTTTTATCAAGATAGCCCGGCAAGCAATGGTCTTTTACCACCAAAACGTTCCCCTTTTTAGCTTCCTCCGAGACGGCCGGAACGAAACAGGCTAAGCGTAAAAACAAAACCGCTCCTCCTTTTTAAGTTCTTCCTCTCTGCTAATCAACAGGTTTCATAACCACTCCCTGATTCTTCTTTCCATCCATTTTCACAACCAGAGGCTTGTCAAAATGCACATGTCGAAGGTATTGAGTTTCTTCTACGGCAGGCAACGAATTCAGATACTCCTGGTCGTAAACACCGTCTTTACGGAAAGGATTCACCGTAAAATAGCCCACTCCAAAAGAAGTCAGGTTCTGAAAGAAGTGAGTTCCCTGAGAAGGGTCTACCCGGTAATTCGTCAGTCCGGCTTCCACAATGACCCGTGCGGCGGAGATGTGCGGCCACTTAACAGGGATTCCGAGCCACGTGTCGCTACTACCCCAACGTCCGGGACCAACGAGTATATAATTCTTGCCTTCCTCCAGGAACTTACGGTTCAGTTTTTCTATATCGTAAGCGATAAGCTGATTGTTCGAAGGGGTGTAGTGGTCGGTCTTTACATAAACCACATCCTGCAAATCGGTTACAATACCGTGCCCCAACGAATTATGAGAACGCAATAAGGTATCTTCATCTTTTATCTGAGACAAGTCTTCGTCGAGCATCTCCTTACTGTCTACAATCGGACGGATTTGCAGCAAATAGAAGACTCCCGTTTTATCAGGATTCAGCTTCACGGCAAATTCAATCTCTATAGGACGGCGCATTTCTTCCTGACCATATTTCTGCGCCAACTGAAGGAGTTCCGCCAAAGGGAAAACATCGTGTTGCAACACATTGGCAAAGGTAATCAGTTTGCGTCCTCCCGGATAAATGCCATCCCGTATCACCATATCATACGGGTCATAAGTGGAGGCGATAAAAGTCAACGCCCCGTCGTTTTCGGCCTCCTTTACCGGAAGCTTCAGAAGGTTGAAGCCATCATCGATAGAGAAATTCTCCCCTATATTTTTCGTATCCAAGGCATAGAACTGAGTCTGCGTTTCGCGCAAGGCGATTTCCACCTCACTGGTTTGCAGCACCTGATGGGGATGATACGGACAAACGCGCAACGTTAACCCTCCGTCGACAATATACTTGCCCAATCCCAAAGCCAGGCTGACAATACCTTCTTCCGCCTTTTCATCTCCTATCGGATAGTAATTGAGCGAACGCGCCACGCCCGATATAGCCGGATAATAGCGGTCGCCACGCTGGGTGCCCACTACCTCCTGCAAAATAACGGCCATCTTTTCCTGGTCTATCACGTTGCTGGTAGCTTGCATATAGGCTTTACTATCATGATAATAAACCGACGCATACACGCCCTTTATGGCGTCACTTAACATACGAAGCATTTCATATTTATCCTCCATATACGGAATCATATAGGTGGAGTAGATACCGGCGAAAGGCTGATAATGAGAGTCTTCGAGCAAACTGGACGAACGGATGGCAACCGGGGCTTTCACTACATCGAAGAAGGCAAAGAAGTCGTCGACCAGACGGTCGGGCAACTTAGCACGCAGAAAATGTCTCAGTATCACATCATCCGGTTGGTCGCTCAAGGCTATCTGGTAAAGGTTGTTCGAGTCCATAAACTCGTCGAAGATATCCGTACACAGTACCACGGTTTTAGGAATAGCCACCGACGCATTTTCATATTTCTCGAACTCACTGTGACGTTTTACCAGATTATCAATAAAGGCCAGACCACGTCCTTTTCCTCCCAACGAACCTTCGCCGATACGGGCAAAGTTGGAATAGGTATCAAAGCGGTCGCGCAGGAATTCGGCTACCACACCCCGGTTCTTCATTTTCCGGTATTTAACGATGGCATCAAAAATAATCTGCCGGTGAGCGTCTACATCCTGTAAAGATTTCCATGTAATCTGTTTCAGGAACTCGGCCACGGGGAACATGGCCCGCGAATAGAGCCAACGCGACACATGGTTGCGACTGATATGGTAGAGCAACGACTCTTTGGGAACGGAGAAGATAATGTTTTGCAGTTCTTTCAGATTCCGTACTCGGGCAATCTCTTCCATCGTGTTCGGGTCGCGGAAAATAAAATCGCCAAAACCGAAGTTCGCGGCAACGGCTTCCCGCAGGTCGATATTCATTTTCTTGGAATTCTTGTCGACAAAGCTAGCGCCATAGCGGTAAGCAAATTGCTCATTCCCCACTTCGGAAGATTGCATAATAAGCGGCACATATTCGTCGCGCGCACGAATGGCTTCCAGCAAACGGACTCCGGCTTCGGGGTCTTTCTTTCCATTCCGCGGGAAGTTGGCATCGGTAATGACACCTAATATATTGTTACTGTATTTTTCATAAAGCGCCATAGCCTCTTCATACGTCCGGGCCAATACGATTTTAGGACGCCCGCGCATACGCAAGGTACTCTGATGGGCATTCAGGGCCTCGGTCGCAAATTCCTTACTCTGCTTCAGCACAAACTTATAGAGGTTGGGCAACACGGAAGAATAAAAACGAATGGAATCTTCTACCAAGAGAATCATCTGCACGCCTACCTCATTCACATCATGTTCCAAATTCATCTTATCCTCTATCAATTTAATGATGGAAAGCAACAAGTCGGTATTTCCCAACCAACAGAACACATACTCAAAGATGCTCAGGTCTTCGTTCTCCATGCGCTTGGTTATACCGTGCGAGAAGGGAGTCAACACCACCAGCGGGATATTTTCGTACCGTTCCTTAATGCTTCGGGCAATATCGAACACGTCGCTGTTATCCGTTCCGGGCATACAGATAACAAAGTCGAACGTCATGTCGGAAAGCCTTTGCCAAGCCTCTTCTTCGGTGGATACCTGTGTAAAACGGGGTGGATAACGGAGACTCAGATTCATGTATTCATTAAAAATCTTTTCGTCAATACGTCCGTCATCTTCCAGCATGAAGGCATCGTAGGGATTGGCTATAAGCAGCACATTGAAGATTCGTTTGGTCATTAAATCCACAAACGAAGTATCTTTGAAATAAAGTTGGTTCAGTTTGAATTTGCTTAACATGGTTCTATCTATTATCTATTTCTTTTAGAGGCTAACAAAAATCGGGATAAATATCGTAATATGCAACAATCGGCAGTGGAAATCTTTTTCGTAGCACCTTATCCTTATACCTTATTATATATGGAGTTTTAAGTCATGACACATAAGAGTCAGTACGCTGCACATAGCTATACCTTATTATATATAGAGTATTAACCATTTGAACAAGAGAATGCCACCCCGAAGAGATGAAACGGCTTTATAATGGAGCATTAACCGTCCGAACAAGAGGATATCATTCCCGAAAAGATGAAAGCAACTTCGTGATAGGGCATTAATTATCCGGAATAAAAAGCTTTTATCTATATCAATAAGTTCATCCTACCAAAATAAATCTCTTTTCATACATTCTACTATTATATACTTCAATCAGGTCTCAAACTTCCCCCCCCTGACAGCCACTTCATCTATCCTACAATCATAGCTACCGCATTTAGTGCCTAAGCAGAAACTAATTATCCGTCTAATTCCATTCCCTGCTGTTAGCTTTACTCCGAAAATAATTACAGTTACGAACATTTCTCTCCCCATATACCGTTTAGGCTTCCGGAATATGAGAGAGATTTATCTTCTATTTTAATTTATTAGTTGATTAAAAGGAACTTCGGACGGTCTGAAAGTGTTATATAAGTACCGTATGAGTGTTCTTTAAACACCTTATACATATCATTTTATCACTTTTTATGCAAAAATCTTGCAAATAATTTTGGTTGATATAGATAAAGACCTATATTTGCATCAACATTTGGTTACATTTTATCATTAACCTTAAAACCGACTATCATGAATATCGAACGTATCATGGCCTCTCTAGAGGCAAAACACCCGGGCGAATTGGAATACCTCCAAGCGGTAAAAGAAGTGCTTTTATCCATTGAAGATATCTACAACCAACATCCAGAGTTTGAAAAAGTAAGTCTTATCGAACGTTTAGTGGAACCTGACCGTATCTTTACATTCAGAGTTCCTTGGGTTGACGACAATGGAAAAGTACAGGTTAACTTGGGTTACCGTGTACAGTTTAACAACGCCATTGGCCCATACAAAGGCGGTATCCGCTTCCATGCTTCGGTAAACTTGTCTATCCTGAAGTTCTTAGAGGAGAAGTTCCGGCAAATGCGGAATGTTCTTAGGCTTTGAGCAAACCTTTAAAAATGCTTTGACTACTCTGCCTATGGGCGGTGGTAAAGGTGGTTCCGACTTCTCTCCGAGAGGTAAGAGCGATGCTGAAGTTATGCGTTTCTGCCAAGCGTTCATGCTTGAATTGTGGCGTCATCTTGGTCCGGACATGGATGTTCCGGCAGGCGACATCGGCGTAGGTGGTCGTGAAGTAGGTTACATGTTCGGCATGTACAAGAAACTGACTCGCGAATTTACCGGTACATTTACCGGAAAGGGATTGGAATTCGGTGGTTCACTGATTCGTCCTGAAGCAACCGGTTTCGGCGGCTTGTATTTCGTACATCAGATGTTGCAAACTAAAGGTATCGACATTAAAGGTAAGACAGTAGCTATTTCCGGATTCGGTAATGTGGCTTGGGGTGCTGCAACAAAAGCTACCCAATTAGGCGCTAAGGTGGTTACTATCTCCGGTCCTGACGGTTACATTTACGACCCGAATGGTATCAGTGGCGATAAGATAGATTATATGCTTGAACTTCGTGCTTCGGGTAACGATATTGTTGCTCCGTATGCTGAGAAATATCCGGGTTCTACGTTCGTAGCAGGACGTCGTCCGTGGGAAGTAAAAGTTGACATCGCTTTACCGTGCGCTACTCAAAATGAGTTAGACGGCGAAGATGCGAAGACACTAATTAAGAATAATGTAATTTGTGTAGGAGAAATCTCAAACATGGGATGTACTCCGGAAGCAATCGATACATTCATTGAACACAAGACTATGTATGCTCCGGGTAAGGCAGTAAATGCCGGCGGTGTAGCTACATCGGGCTTGGAAATGAGTCAAAACGCTATGCACATGAGCTGGACGGCGGAAGAAGTAGACCAGAAATTGCACGGCATTATGTTCGGTATACACGAACAGTGCGTGAAGTACGGTACACAGCCCGACGGTTATATCAACTATGTGAAAGGCGCTAATATAGCAGGATTTATGAAGGTTGCCCATGCTATGATGGCACAGGGAATCGTTTAATAATAGAATCTCGTTTAGTTGTATTTGTATTTTGTATTGTAATGTGCGTTACCACACCTGCGAAGGCCTGGTAACGCTTCTTTTTTACCCTACTTGAATAAGCAGAGCTTGCCTAAGCCGGAAACATATATGAGGGAAAGGCTCATGATAAGTGTGCAGACTATCAGGTCTTTATCTTTCCTGCAAAGAAAAACGACTTCTTTATTCAACTAGTGCATAAAGAAATCGTTTAATATAAGTTTGAGCCATTGGGAACAGTTATGCTCGGTCAGTTTGTCATCACATTTGTTTTGTTGTTAGCTTTCAAATTTGTACCTTTAACAGCCGGGAACTACGAAGTAGAGCATCGCTCCGTGTTGTGATTAGCTTTCAAATTAGTATCGTTAGTTCTTTACACCATGTGGAAGAAATGCCCGAAGTTGTGCTTAGCTCTCAAATTAGTATCTTTAACAGCAAACTTCCAAATATTCAGAATCGTACACCTGTTGTGTTTAGTTCTCAAATTAGTATCTTTAACAGCTGAATTACTTTTATTCTTATAATCCAAATTGTTGTGCTTAGCTCTCAAATTAGTATCGTTAACAGCTGTAGAATTAAAACATAAGAAGACATGAAGGTTGTGCTTAGCTCTCAAATTAGTATCGTTAACAGCGCAACAACCTACAGACACGTTACATCGTAACCGTAACGAGACTCTCAAATTGAAAAAACGGCTTATTTTTCCTCTTTGCCAGAAAGTTCTTCTTCTGTTTTCTTTTCGAATGCACAGATAGACTGTTTCCACTTTTCCGGAATCAGCTCGGCTTGCATGGTGCGCATATTATAACCGACCATTACAGTGCGGCATTCGCATTTCACTTCTTGTTTCGCCAGATTGACAGCGCGCTGAAACAAGGTGAAGCTTTTATGTCCCAAGTGGACAGTGGTAGTCTGTATAACCAAGTCATCGTTAAAGAAAACCGGCGCATAAAAGTTCGCATTCACATTGGCTACTACCATTGCCACGTCTTGCCAGTTGAGCTCTTCCCCACCCATTACATCACGCAAATAGGTAGTTTTAGCCAAATCATAAAGTGAAAAATAAACAGAGTTATTCATATGACCAAATTGGTCTACATCGCTAAAGCGAATCTGTACCGGCAAAGAATGTTTGAAGTCCATAAGCATATCGTGTATTTACAGTTTTGAGTATGGCACGGGGAACTTCTTTTCTACCACAACAATGTTTTCCTAAAAAGGGCCTTACCAGACATACATTGCGAACGACTTTTCATCAAGAGAGCTGATTCTCCGGAGAATCGCCATCACTGTAAAGTATGTGGTAGTTGTATCGAGCTCCAACTATGCATACCTCATAAAATTCGGGGCAAAGGTACTCTTTTTGCTCCGAATAATAAGAAAACAAACATTTATTCTTACTTTTGCACTACTTTTTATAGAATATAACTCACTTTTGTATAAATATGGAAAAGAAATTGAAACAGGAGACTCTCTGCGTCCAGGCAGGATGGAATCCGAAGAAAGGCGAACCAAGGGTATTGCCTATCTACCAAAGTACAACATTCAAATATGAAACGAGCGAACAAATGGCGCGTCTTTTCGATTTGGAAGAGAGCGGATACTTTTATACTCGCTTGCAGAATCCGACGAACGATGCCGTAGCTGCTAAGATTGCGGCCTTGGAAGGTGGAGTTGGGGCCATGCTAACCTCTTCGGGACAAGCGGCCAACTTTTATGCCATCTTCAATATTTGTCAGGCGGGAGACCATTTTGTTTGTTCTTCCACTATTTATGGCGGAACATTCAACTTGTTTGCCGTTACATTGAAAAAGCTGGGTATCGAATGTACATTTGTCGATGCGGACGCACCGGAAGAAGAAATCAACAAGGCTTTCCGTCCTAATACGAAGGCTTTGTTCGGCGAAACCATCTCGAATCCGGGTATCAACGTGTTGGATATTGAGAAGTTTGCCCGCATAGCACATAGTCACGGAGTGCCTTTGATTGTTGACAATACGTTTGCAACGCCTATCAACTGCCGCCCGTTTGAATGGGGTGCTGATATTGTGACGCACTCTACAACCAAGTATATGGACGGACATGCCACCAGTGTGGGAGGTGCGATTGTAGACAGCGGGAATTTCGACTGGGAAGCATACGCCGACAAGTTCCCCGGATTGACACAGCCGGATGAGTCTTACCATGGACTGACTTACACCAAGGCGTTTGGAAAGATGGCTTATATGACCAAAGCTACGGCTCAGCTGATGCGCGACCTGGGTTCTATCCAGTCGCCACAAAATGCGTTCTTATTGAACCTTGGGCTGGAAACCTTGCACTTACGTATGCCGCAACATTGCAAAAATGCGCAGAAAGTGGCCGAATGGCTTGAGGCTAATCCGCAGGTGGCTTGGGTTAATTACTGTGGACTGAAGCATAACAAATACTACGAATTGGCACAGAAATATATGCCGAACGGTTCGTGTGGAGTCATTGCTTTCGGACTGAAAGGTAGCCGCGAAGATGCCATCAAGTTTATGGACAACCTGAAATTGGCTTGTATCGTGACCCATGTGGCAGATGCCCGTACTTGTGTGCTTCATCCGGCCAGCCATACGCACCGCCAGCTTTCGGACGAGCAATTGAGAGAAGCAGGCGTAGCTCCGGACTTGATTCGCTTGTCGGTAGGTATAGAAAATGCCGACGATATTATTGCCGACCTTGAACAGGCTTTAGAAAAGTAATCGCCTGCGATAGCGGGTAAGTTATAAAACGATAGCCGTCCAGCTTTTTGGGCGGCTATCTTTGTGTCTGCTTCCAACAATCAGGGTTTGATAGGACTCTTTGACTTTTATTCGTTACCATCTGTCACTTTTTAAAATGGACGATTTAGTTTTGACTTTACCTTTGCATCATCAGATATTGATAATCTAAAAATAGATATCTGACACAACTTAAAAATGAGATTATTCTTGCCTTTGTAATCAAAAGGGAATCAACTCTCCCATAAAGCAATCCATAGCCTTGAGCAAGCATTAAGGCTTAAATAGGTTGCGGGTATATGCTACTCTGCGGTCAGCCCCTTTTTAATAGCGCAACCACCTGTAAAGGATATCTTGGCAAAAAAAGAAACATGGCGGTCACCCTCTTTTTAATGGCATAACCACCATCTTATGGTAATGTATCAGGAGCATATACATGGCGGTCACCTCCTTTTAATGGAGCAACCAACATTAAGCTTTAGGTGAGTATGGGTATATGTTATTCCCTAATTGAGGAAAAACGGCTTTCGCTTATTTCTTACCTCCGCTGCGTTGGGATGGCAAATGTACGGGAAGAAACGGAAGCGCCGTTCCCCTCCAACACCGTTATCTGAAAAAGAGCTTCTCCGGTTTTCAACTTCTTACCTGTACGGATATTGGCCGTATAGCGGATTCCATCTCCGGCAGGGATGCGCTCGATGGTGGCAGAAGGTGAAATGTAGAGATGCTTCATTTCATTAAGCTCTTTTATAACGGGAGTTACATTGTAAACATCGGTCCGTCCGGTATTCATCACTTCGAATATGATTTTTGCCGTTTCATTCGAACCGATTACCTGATTGCGGTTTGCATCAATAAAACGGATATTCTTTATGACCAGGTCCGAGCTTCGTGTGGCGCGGGAACGATAACGGTTGGAAGGGTCTCTTCTTGCCGGTTCCGGTGCATAACCATAAGTCTCTTCCACACTATATCCATCTTCCTGACGAGGTGTTGTAACAGCATTCGCAATCACAGCACCGGACACGGTACCGATTAACGAACCAAACATACTGCCTCTATAGCCATCCATCCCATCTCCGATAATACTTCCGGCCAATCCGCCCACCTGAGCGCCGACCATGATTGCGGCGGGATTTCCCTGCATTCCTTGTGAAGAGCATCCGGATAAACCTGCCGCTACGGCTAAAATCAGAATCATCTTTTTCATAACTAGGCTATTATATTTGTGTTAGTAAATACAAAAATACGAAATTCCTGCCACATTCAGGCTTCCGCAACGGGAATTTAGAATTTCCATTCTTTATTAGGATTTCTTCAGAAGCCCCAAAAGAGAAGAAACTGTTACAGGTTGCAAGACGAGAACAAGCTTTCCACTAAATAGCGGAGCGGCTGCGTTCTCACTATTCAACTTATACAAATGTGTAACACAATTAATACGAAAAAGACTATAACATTAGTAATATGGACAACACAACATTACTAATGTTATCCACTTAATATCAGTAATCTTAAAAGGGTCTTCTGCCATTTTAGTTGAAAAGAAATTGAAGCAATCTATTCAGATGGATGACATTCCGTTGCTACACGGGCGTAAGAGAGCATTCCGGAACACAACACGAATAGATAATAACAAACTTTCAACTAAAAGGGAAAAGAGGCTCATAAAATAGTAGGAAAGGAAATTTCGCAACATCCGGACAGGCGCATCGACATTCCTTCCAAACGCCTCCTAATTGCATTTGGACAACTAACTATATTATGACGAATAGCATTACTAGTTATTCAAATAACTAACTATGCTATGAAGCATAACTAACGATGTTATGGGAAGGCGATTAGCCAATGAGGCAAGATAAATCATTCCTTAAACAATCGGGACTAATTACGAGAATTCGGGAAATGGCCAGCTATAGATAAATACACTCAAAATCAATCCATTATCTTTCCATTAAAGAGGATTTTGTTTTTATCATGTATGTTTCATTAAAATGCGTAAACATGAAATACCACTATTGATTTGCCGAAAAGTATGCTCATTTAAGACGCTGATATTTTCCGGCGTCCTCTTTACAAAATGTCTTTACACTAAGATGTATTGATAAAAAATATGGCTGTCCGATAAAACTTTTATAATATTTCTGCTGTAACAAAATAGACCCTAAAGGTAATAGACTCGGCATTTATAGATACATTAGATTATGATATGATTGACATCATAGTTTAATGATTAGGATGACAGTTCTGTGTGAAATAAGTTCCATTTGAAAAAACACTTTAAAGCGCCTATGAATACGATGTTCAGCACTTTCAATCAATACCTCATCAGGTACGACTTTGCTACAACCTGACATAATCTTTGGCTTTTTACAAAATTAATAATAAAAAATACGGAACTCAATGTCGAATCCTGTCTTTCTCATTTACACAAAATTTTGTATAGTGCCAAAAAAAGAGTTACATCACTCTTTTTATGCTCATCAAGAATTCCTCTGCCTCATTGAGCCGTCATTCACTTTTTATTGACTTCGTGTGAAAATCTAAAAATTATCATATACATTTGCAGCATGGAATGGTTAAATAGTCTATTTTTCGAGCACAGCCCTCTGCAAGCGGTCATTGTTCTCTCCACAATTACCGCCATCGGACTCGGATTGGGTAAAATCCGGTTCTTTGGCATTTCGCTGGGAGTAACATTTGTCTTCTTCACCGGCATTATGGCCGGACATTTAGGCTTCTCTATAGATTCCAACATGTTGAACTATGCAGAAAGTTTCGGTCTGGTACTTTTTGTATATGAACTCGGGTTGCAAGTAGGACCCGGATTCTTCAGCTCCTTTCGCAAGGGTGGTGTGCAGATGAATATGCTTGGAATGGGCGTAGTGCTATTGGGTACAATCATGACCGTACTCTTCAGCAAGACATTAGCCGTGCCCATGAGCGATATGGTAGGTATTCTTTGCGGAGCCACCACCAACACCCCGGCATTGGGTGCAGCGCAAGAAACATTGAAACAACTTGGCGAGCCCACCAGCCGTTCGGCTCTGAGTTGCGCCGTTAGCTATCCTCTGGGAGTAGTAGGGGTGATATTGGCCATGTTGGTGATACGCAAACTTTTTGTGCGCCCGGAAGATATCGAGCTCAATGAACACGAAGAGACGAACCAAACATTCATTGCGGCTTACAGAATACACAATCCGGGCATCTTTAATAAGAGTATCAAGGAAATAGCCCAACTAAGCTATCCTAAATTTGTGATTTCACGCTTATGGAGAGACGGAGTGGTAAGTATTCCGACTTCTGAAAAAGTGCTGAAACAAGACGATAGAATACTAGTCATCACCACCGAAAAAGACGCGCCGACTTTAACTATCCTTTTCGGCGAACAAGAATCCAAAGACTGGAATAAAGAAGATATCGATTGGAATGCCATAGACAGTCAGCTGATTTCGAAACATATCGTCATCAGCCGCCCTGAAATAAACGGGAAAAAACTGGGTTCTCTACGTTTAAGAAACACCTATGGCATCAACATCAGCCGCGTAATGCGTAGTGGTGTGCAACTGTTGGCTACGCCCGGATTGGTACTCCAGTTCGGAGACCGCCTAACCGTTGTCGGAGAAGCCGCCGCCATTCACAATGTAGAAAAAGTACTGGGTAACACCACTAAAACGTTGAAAGACCCGAATCTGGCAGCCATCTCCATAGGCATTGTACTAGGACTTATTTTAGGTTCTATACCTATCGCTATCCCCGGAATCAGCACCCCCGTTAAACTCGGTTTGGCCGGAGGCCCTATTGTGATAGGCATCTTAATAGGTTGTTTCGGTCCACGTTTTCACTTAATCACCTATACCACACGCAGCGCAAACCTGATGCTACGTGGAATAGGTCTGTCGCTCTATCTGGCAGGATTAGGTCTCGATGCCGGTGCCCATTTCTTCGAAACCGTGATGCGTCCCGAAGGAATTATCTGGATAGCATTAGGATTTGCCATCACCTTTATTCCGGTTATCATCATTGCTTTGATAGCCCTGCGCATCAATCGCATAGATTATGGCAGTGTATGTGGAATGTTATGCGGAAGCATGGCCAACCCCATGGCATTAAATTATGCCAACGATACGATTCCCGGAGACAATCCGGCTGTAAGCTATGCCACAGTTTATCCGCTTTGCATGTTTAGCCGCGTCATCATAGCGCAGCTTATCCTCATGCTGTGTCTATAAAAAACGCCAATACCACTATCTGAATCCGCCGCAGCCCCGCTTATCCTCATGCTGTATCCATAAAAAGACGTCAAAGCCACTGAGTCCACCGCAACCTCCACAGCTTATCCTCAATACAAAATTAAACTCATGTATACTGTTATATTGCTTCTATATAACAAAGTTTCAACCGATATGTTTCTATACACAATTTG
>ERZ791796.1556-NODE-1556-length-13290-cov-2.648886_pt1 | contig 13290 bp, 8 predicted proteins | sample MGYA00510311_ERZ791796 | MGnify/ENA primary metagenome ERZ791796 (study PRJEB30046, sample SAMN00792042) | human gut metagenome | study: EMG produced TPA metagenomics assembly of the A metagenome-wide association study of gut microbiota in type 2...
CACTTATATGCCAAAGCTTGCCTGACGTATGCTACTTATACCGACGGATTGGGTAACGCGACCGCTATCAGTGCAGAGGAAAGTAAAAACTATCTGACGCTGGCGAAAGCTGCAGCCGACGAGTTGATTGACCATGCTACGACGTATGGTGTGAAACTCTATGAGGATGTAGACGATGTGTTCGACGAATATAAAAACAAGACAAACGAAGAAGCGTTGTTTGTAGTTTGTCACTCAACCGTTACGGCTTACAATCCGCGTGGTAATTACTTTAACCGCGCCTGGAAACACTCCGAAGCTTACAGCAACAGCACCGATGGAATCTATTTAGGAGGATTGACAGCTAGTTATGAAACGAAAGTGAATAACGTTACTGTGCCGAAGGTTGCCAAAGGTAACTGTTACATGGAACCGAGTAAATATATGCTCGATTTGTATGGAGCGAAGGATAAACGTTACAAAGCTTTCTTTAAAGACACTTATTATGTAAATAATCCTACTAATACAGCTGGAAATGGTTATACTTGGGAGGAGGCGGACGCAACTCGTTACGGATTATCTAAAAGTAGGGTAGGAAATACCCAATACGATATCATGTTAGGTGATACGGCTGTCTTCATCTCACGTAATAAAACCTATACCCAAGCTGAGAAAGAAGCATGTCGCTATGCTATCTATAATGTAGAAGATAACTACGCTAATCCGGCAAAACCGTTGAAGTTCTTCCCAAGCTTGAAGAAGATGGATTGTCCGAGTCTGTATGCCGGTTCTAATGCGGGTAAACCTTATTCTTCTGCCGACTGTATTGTCTATCGTTTAGGTGAAACTTACTTGTTGTCGGCTGAAATCGATTGGAGATTAGGTGATAACGAAGGTGCTGCAAAACGTTTGACTAAATTACGTGAACGCGCATGTGTAGGCAATGACGGTAGCTTGGATGTAACGAAGGATATGGTTACAGAGAAGTTCCTGTTGGATGAATACGCTCGTGAAATGATTGGTGAATGGGGTCGTTGGATGACATTGAAGAGATTCCGTGCATTGGAAAGCCGTATTCAATTAGCCAATCCGCAGATTGAAAACTTTAATAAGAATGTACACTATCTGCGTCCGATACCGGATGAAGAGTTGTTGTTACTCGATAATGCTGCCGAATACCAGAACCCCGGTTATTAATTGAGGTCTATATAGCCACTTCCGTTGTGTAAGTGGAAAATGAACAAGAGGGACTGTCCGACAAACCGAAGACAGTCCCTCTTTCTATGCTTTTATTCGTCTTTCCGTTTCGGGGTAAGGGTTGTATCTCGGCTGCTTCATCGGTGCGGCTCTCTTTTTATGATTGCTTTTTTTACTTTTCATTCTCTACAAGGAATTTTCCCTTTTAATACAGCTTTTATAATGAACGTTCTTTTGTCCCTAAACGAACGTTCGTTTACTCTACAATGAACGTTCGTTTAGGCAAAAACAAACGGATGGATTCTTTTTCCTGTAAATCGCTTCAATGGAGCCTCTTCCTTTTGTCTGCATTTTTAACTTTTAAAGCGCTCTTCGTATAGTAATACCTATAAATAGTGAGGCTTTTTTCATCCTTCGTTTCTTTTATACCAATAAATGACGATTTCTCTTTCCTTTCGTCTTCCTTAATTTTGCACATTCAATTGATAGACAGAAATACATTTATTACAAATTAAAACCAATGAGGAATGCTACGCAAAATTTGTATAATTAGTTGCTTTATGATTTTCTGGGTCCAGGGATGGGCGCAGACCTATTCACTGAGCGGAAAGGTTTTGAAAGAGAAGGATAAATCTCCTGTTGAATTTGCCATACTATACCTTTCTGATAATGAGGTATGGGCTATTACCAACGAAAAAGGGGAATTTGTGCTGGAGAAGGTTCCGAAAGGGAAAGTCGTATTACATGTCCGTTGTATGGGATATGCGCAGAAGCAGTTGGAACTGGACGTACGGAAAAACCGAGCCGATATGCAAATCATGTTGCTTGAGGCTAACTTGAAATTAGAGGAGGTGGAAGTTACCGCCAAGAAAAAGAACGATGAATTGACTACCTCTTATGTTCTGGACCGCACTACGTTGGAGCACGCGCAAATATTGAATATTAGCGATGTGTCGGCTTTGCTGCCAGGTGGGAAAACTCAGGCGGATAAGAATCTGGCTGCGACACGTTCGGCCGGTGACAACCGTTTTTCGTTACATAGCGGCAACAGCAGCGAAAACGGTTATGCTTCGTTTGGTACGGCTGTGGAAGTGGATGGCGTACGGTTGCAAAACAACTCGGTGTTGAGTGAAACAGCGGGAATCGATACGCGAAACATCAGTTCCACCAACATCGAATCGATTGAAATCGTTACCGGAATTCCCTCTGTAGAGTATGGCGACCTGTCGAATGGTATCGTGAAGGTGAATACCCAGAAAGGGAAAACACCGATTATTGTTACCCTCTCCACCAAACCGCATACCAAACAGGCTGCCCTGAGTAAGGGACTTAGTTTGGGAGGCAAAGCCGGTATCTTGAATCTGGGTTATGAGTATACCAAGTCTACTTCTGATTTGGCTTCGCCCCATACGGCTTACGACCGGAATGCGCTGAACCTTACTTATACGAACAAGTTTAATAATTCCGTGGGTCCATTGACCTTGACAGCCGGACTTGCCGGAAACATAGGTGGCTATGATTCGGAGGCCGACCCGGATTTGTCGAGCGAAAAATATCTCAAAATGCGTGACTATACCTTACGGGGTAATGTAAAACTGAACTGGTTATTGAACAAATCGTGGATTACGAATGTAGAACTTTCCGGCTCGTTTAACTATACCGATAAGCGTGAAGAGGAAAATGTATATAAAAGTAGCGCTTCCACCTTACCTAATATCCATAGTATGGAAGAGGGCTATTTTATTACCACCGATTATGATGTGAATCCGGATGCATCGATTATACTGGGGCCTACCGGGTATTGGTATCAGTTGGGTATTACGGATAGCAAACCGATAAGTTACGCGGCTAAATTGAAAGCCGATTGGGTCCACCGTTTCGGTATGACTACCAACCGGTTGATGCTGGGAGGCGAATACAACGGAAGCGGAAACAATGGAAAGGGACTTTATTACGACGATATGCGCTATGCGCCCACTTGGCGTCCTTATCGGTATGACGAACTTCCTTTCATGCACAATTATGCGGTCTATATGGAAGACAAAGTCACCGTGCCGGTAGCGGATGCGTCTTATTTCTCTTTGTCTGCCGGATTACGGTCGGATATTACATACATCAAAGGTTCCGAGTATGGAACGAGCCATAGTTTCTCACCCCGTTTTAATGCGCGGTATGTTTTCTGGGAGAAGGCCGATAAGGTAGTGAGCAGTTTGGCTGTTTACGGAGGATGGGGAAAATCAGTGAAACTCCCTTCGTTTGAAGTCCTTTATCCTTCTACCTCTTATGCCGATTACATCTCTTTCGCTTCGCCTTCGTCGGAAGATAATACTACTTTTTCCGCTTATCACACCATGCCTCTTAAACCCGTTTACAATCCGGATTTAAAGTGGCAGGACACCCGCCAAACAGAGTTCGGAGTGGAAGCGAATATAAAAGGTACCCGCATTTCGGTTTCGGCATACCGTAACAAAACCTACCATCCGTTTACCCGGACAAATGTGTATACACCTTATTCTTACAAATTTACCGATATCAGCAGTCTGACAGGTTGCCAGATACCCGATAACGATAGGAGCTATGCCATTGACCGGCAGACCGGAATCGTTACGGTAAGTGACAAACAGGGTAACTATGCCCCTCAAACGTTGGACTATAAAGTGATAGACCGTTACAGAGGAACTGCCTTTTGGACAAATGGCTCTACTGTGGAGAGAAAGGGGATTGACTGGGTGGTTGATTTTGCACAGATTCAGGCTTTGCGCACTTCGTTCCGTCTGGATGGTAACTTCTATTTTTACAAGGGAGTAGACGAGACTTTGTATGCTTACAATTCGTCTACCATGTCAATGGCTGACGGTTCTCCCTATCAATACATCGGTTATTACGTAGGTTCCAATTCGGTGGCAAACGGTAGCCTGTCGCGCCAAATCAATACCAATCTGACCGTTACCACGCACATTCCGAAAGTACGGTTAATCGTTTCTTTAAAAGTGGAGGCTTCGTTGTATAACTATAGCAAAAACCTGAGCGAATACAGTGGCGGTAACCGCTCTTATGCATTGGAAAGCGTGGGCGATTACTTTGGCGATACGGATATATACAGAGGCGATAGCTATGTGGCTACTTACCCGTTGTACTATTCCACTTGGGAGAATCCGGATGAACGGATACCTTTTGCCGAGAAGTTTGCCTGGGCCAAAGAACATGATACAGCCCTTTATACGGAGTTGGCGAAGATGGTCAGCAAATCGAATACGAACTATTACTTTAACCCGAATAAGATATCTTCTTACTATTCGGCCAACCTCAGTGTAACGAAAGAAATAGGTGACTTTGCTTCGCTATCGTTTTATGCTACGAACTTCTTCAACCACATGGGACTGGTGAAGTCGTCGAATACCGGAATAGAATCCAGCCTCTACGACAGTTCATATATCCCCCGTTTTTATTATGGACTCTCTTTGCGATTGAAATTATAGGAATAAAAATAAAGAAAGGAATATGAAGATGAAAAAGTATCTGTTTGTAATGCTGTGTGCACTGTTCTTTTTAAGCGCATGCAGTGTAGACGACAATGGATATCAAACATATAAAATGTCCGTACAAGTGACTTACCCTTCCGGGCGGAACTGGAATCCGGAGGGCGTAACGGTTACGTTAAAAGATAGTTATGGAACCCTCTATAATGCAGTGACCGACCAAAGCGGAAAAGCCGAATTCAGCGTTCCGGTAGGAATCTATCAGGTGGTTTCCAGCGACAGGCAAGCTGCTGAAGGCTATGCCTACTATTACAATGGTTTGAAAAATGGCGTGTTGGTATCCGCTCAACCGGAAAAAGAGACAAAGGTTACAATTGATTTTACAGAATCCAAATCCGGTCAGATAATTATTAAAGAGTTATACATCGGAGGTTGTCAGAAACTACCGAGTGGAGCCTATTCGAATGATAAATATTGCATCTTGTATAACAACTCCGACCAGACGGCTACCTTGGAGAATCTTTGCTTTGGTTTTGTGTTGCCTATTAATGCGCACGTTGCTAATGATAATTACACCAGTGACGGAACGCTCAATTACGAATCGGAAGGATTCATTCCGGCCGGATATGGTATCTGGTATTTCCAGCAAGTGTTGACGCTGGAGCCGGGAAAGCAGGCTGTGGTAGCTATTTATGGAGCGATAGACCATACGGTTACATATCCTTCCTCTGTAAATTTATCCAAGGCGGATTATTGCATGTATGACATTGCCGATTTTTCTTCTGCCGCCATGTATCCGGCTCCCGACGCGTCCATCCCCACGGAACACTATCTGCTGGCGGAGAAATATGGGCAGGGAACCGCATGGGCAATAGGAAATTTTGGTCCGGGCTTCTTTATTTTTACGACCGAGGGGACTACACCGGAAGAATTTGCCCATACTACCGATTATTGGTATAATGGAGGCTCCGCAACGGCTCCAAACCGTTGCTTAAAAATACCGACTCACTGGATATTGGATGCGGTAGAGGTCTTTAATGAACCGAATGTGGCGAAAAGCAAGAAGCGTTTAACGGTGGCGGTGGATGCCGGATATACCCTGCTTACCCAGAGTTACGGACACACTTCTTACCGGAATGTGGATAAGGAGGCTACCGAAGCTATTCCGGAGAATGAAGGAAAGTTGGTTTACGGTTATCGTTACGGAGAAGACCCGAACGGCATCGATGCGGAAGCGTCGTTGAAAAACGGTGCCCGTATTGTCTATATGGATACCAATAACTCCACAAACGATTTTCATCAACGTAGTCAAGCCTCTTTAAAAGATTAAATTTACAACTGTATGACATTTAAATATTCAAGACTTTTAGCGATTGTGTTATGTGGAGGAGCTTTTACCCTCACAGCCCGGGCACAGTCCGGCGATAGCATCAATTGGAGAAATTTCTCCTATATCCAGCAATCGGAAGCATGGTTTCATAGCGAGAATGCGGCAGGGTTGAGTCATTTACCTGTTGGACGCATCTCGGTGGCGGAAGCTTTCTTTGAAAAGCAAAAGGGTGAATTAGCTGATTATTACCAGTCGGATAATAGTTATAAATGGGGTGCTGCAACGGAATCATACTATCGCCTCAACCCTCGGGTTGTTTTCTACGGAAAGGTGTCCTATGATAATTTCACCGGGAAAGGAATGGCCGGTTCCGCTTTTATCAATCCGGATGAAGCTCCGTTCGATATCATGGAGTTCTCTGACGAAAACCGGGGTGAGAAGAATCTGGAGAATTATCATTTGGTGGGAGCGCTGAGCGGCAAACTGAGCGACAGGTGGACCTTAGGAGCCAAACTCGATTTTACGGCGGCCAACTATGCGAAGGATAAAGATTTGCGGCATCAGAACAAGCTGCTTGATATGTATGTAACAGCCGGAGCTACCTACAGATTGTGTTCCGCTTTGGAAGTGGGCGCCAATTACTATTACCGGCGTAGTACGGAGGGGCTGAGTTTCGATACGTATGGAGACACGGATAAAACCTATATCTCGCTTATCAGTTACGGTGCCATGATGGGCCGGACAGAGGCTTTCGGTTCGGAAGGGTATACGCGCGACAATTACGAGCGTCCGCTTTTCAACGAATATCAGGGTGGAGCGCTGCAACTGAACTGGCAACCTACCTCTTCTTTTTCGTGGTACAATGAATTTACTTACAAATCGCGTGACGGATATTATGGAAAGAAGTCGCCTTATACGGCCATTCTTACCGACCACAACTCGGATATTTTCGGGTACAATGCCATCTTCTCTCTGAAAGAGGGTAAAAACCGACACGACTTGAATGTAACGTTCCGGGGCGAAGAGTTGGAAAACTATGTAAATATTTACCAAACCGAAAACTCAGGAGGAGGCGTTACGAATGTGGTGTATTACGGTAAACTGAAGGCGGCCGACAAAGCCACATGGCTCTTGGGTGCGGAGTACACAGGAAACTTCGGTGTAACCGACTATTGTCCGGCATGGGTGATAAAAGGAGGCGCCACTTACTCGGTAAGAGATACGAAAGCGTCGGTTTATCCCTATTACCGCAAGCAAAATCTGAAGATGACGGATATCCATGTGTCGGCAGAGAGGAACCTTGTCCGACAGAAAAACTTATATAATCTGTTGTTGGGAGCGGCTTACCATTCAGGGAGCGGAGATGCGAAAGAGGATGGCTTTTACGCTACTCCTTCGGAGGGTCAGCAGGAGCCTGCCGGCATGGATACCTATTTATACAGAGAATATGACTACCTCACCGCACGGCAGGTGAAGGGCGAAATCGGATTGAAATATGTCCGTGCGCTGGAGAATCAGGATATCAAATGCCATGTGTCGCTTCGCTATGAGGTGCGGAAAGCTTTTGATGCGGAGTATCTCGGCAACGGTCTGCGCCATGAAGTACGTTTGGCGGTAGGCTGTACTTTTTAAAAAAGAACCAATTAACAACTAATGAATAAAAACAAAACAACAATGAAAATTCAACATGTAACAGTTGCCGTAGCTTTCGCGGCATTGGCTTTGGCAGGGACATCCTGTGGTAACAAATCGAAAAGCGCCAGTTCGGATATTACATCGGAACAGGTTTCGGCGGCAATGGAAATCGACAGTTTGTTGGCTAACGCTGAAGCGTTGACCGATAAAGAGGTAACGATAGAAGGAGTATGTACGCACACTTGTAAACATGGCGCTACGAAAATATTCCTGATGGGCAGCGATGACACGAAGACCATTCGGGTGGAGGCTTGCGAATTGGGTTCTTTCGATACCAAATGCGTAAACAGTCTGGTTCAGGTAAAAGGTATCCTGAAAGAAGACCGTATTGATGAGGCTTATTTGCAGGCATGGGAAGCTCGTTTGAAAGAAGCGGGCGAGCAGCATGGCGAGGGAGAAGCCGGATGTGATACGGAGAAGAAAGCCCGTGGCGAAACGGCTAACACGCCGGAAGCGCGTATTGCAAACTTCCGTACAAAGATAGCGGCCCGTCAGGCTGAAACCGGGAAAGCTTATCTCTCTTTCTATCATGTGGATGCGCTGAGTTATGAAATTCAATAAGTTTGCGCAAAGCGTACGCAGAGGAAGCCGTTTCTTACATCGGGAGTTATCGTTTTTCTTTTCCGGAATGGTGTTGATTTATGCCATCTCCGGAATAGTGATGAACCATCGCGGCTCAATCAATCCTAATTATTCGGTAGAGCGTAAAGAGTATCTGGCTGAGGTGTTGCCCACACAGGAAGCTGTTAAGAAGGATGATGTACTGAAGTTGCTGGCTCCGCTAGGAGAAGAGAAAAACTATACGAAACATTATTTTCCGCAGCCGGGAGTGATGAAGGTGTTTCTGAAAGGAGGTTCCAGTTTGGTGGTCGAACTCTCTACCCGTAAAGCGGTGTATGAGAAGTTGACACGCCGCCCTATACTGAGTGCCCTGACTAAGTTACATTACAATCCCGGAAGATGGTGGACGCATTTTGCCGACCTTTTTGCCGCCGGACTGATTGTGATTACCGTAACGGGCCTCATCATGCTAAAAGGTCCGAAGGGGCTATGGGGACGAGGAGGCATTGAACTGCTGCTCGGCATCGCCATTCCTTTGCTGTTCTTGTTCCTTTAATGGGAAACGGAACGTTGGAAGGGAAGAGAACGGAACATCGCCTGTTAGCGGAATAAACCGGAGGATAAGAACGGGTGCGGCTATTTTGTCTCCTATATTATGATACGGTTTGTTTCGCATATTATGAGCAAACTTGCTCCTAATATAGGAAACATTTTAGGTTAACAGCGCAACGTTGTAAGCTATCCCTATCAGAGGGGTGATTTCCTCCTTTCCTTGTGAGTAAGCAGTGTTCTAAAGAGACTTTCGAAAAGTCTGATTCTCTTAAATGGAACTCTGTAATCTGTATTGAAAAGAAAAAATAAGAATCGGCGGAGATACTCATGAAGCTCCGCCGGGAAAAGAATTGAAAATGGAAAATATGATAGAATGCCGTAATTTGACCCACTATTATGGGAAGCGGCTGATATATGAGAACCTTAGTTTCAGTGTGCCGAAAGGGCGTATCCTGGGATTGCTCGGTAAAAACGGTACGGGAAAAACCACTACTATTAATATACTGAGCGGGTATTTGAAACCCCGCTCCGGTCAGTGCCTCATCTTCGGGCAGGACATCCGTACCATGGACCCCGCCCTGCGCCGTAACATCGGGCTGCTGATAGAGGGACATGTGCAATACCAGTTTATGACTATTCGTGAGATAGAAAAATTCTACTCCGCCTTTTATCCGGGGCAGTGGCGCAAGGAGGCTTACTACGATTTGATGGATAAGTTGAAGGTGGCTCCGGGGCAGCGTATCTCGCGCATGTCGTGCGGGCAGCGTTCGCAAGTAGCGTTAGGGCTGATTCTGGCACAGAATCCCGATTTATTGGTGCTGGATGATTTCTCTCTCGGACTCGACCCCGGTTACCGCCGCCTGTTTGTCGATTATTTGCGCGACTATGCCCGTTCGGAAAATAAAACGGTGTTTCTTACGTCGCACATCATACAGGATATGGAGCGTTTGATTGATGATTGCATCATTATGGATTACGGGAGCATTCTTACCCAGCAACCGATAGGGGAGTTGCTTGCCTGTTTCCACCGCTACACCTGTACCGTTCCTGAAAGTTTCCGCATGCCGGAGGAGGTGGCCGGCCTTTACCATCCGTCGGTTATCCGGAACAGCATGGAAACTTTCTCTTTTTTGCCGGAAACGGAGGTCAGAGAACGGCTGAATGCCTTACAAGTGCCTTTTGAGGATTTAAAGTGCGAGTGTGTCAATCTGGAAGATGCCTTTATCGGTTTGACCGGGAAGTATTGATGAAATGAAAAGAAGTGGAAGAGTGATATTAACTATTGAGAAACTATGAATATAATCTTTTATAAAGAGTGGATTAAAACTCGCTGGTATCTGTTGTTGATGTTTGTGGTAACGCTGGGATTTGCAGGTTACTCCATGATGCGCATCAATAGGGTGGTAGAGTTGAAAGGGGTGGAGCATATATGGGAGATAATGATTTCGAAAGATGTTATCTTTATCGATTTGCTCCAGTATATTCCCGTTCTGGCAGGTATCCTGCTGGCTTTGGTACAGTTTATGCCCGAAATGTACCATAAATGTTTAAAGTTGACGCTGCATCTGCCTTATTCGCAATGGCGGATGATTAACTCCATGTTGTTGTATGGCTTGCTGATGCTGGCGCTTTGCTTTGTGCTGAACTACGTATGTATGTTTGTCTATTTGCAAAAGATACTGGCGCCCGAGCTTTATGCGCGGATTTTGCTCAGTGCGTTGCCGTGGTATTTGGCAGGTCTGGCTTCTTATCTGCTTTTATCCTGGATATGTTTGGAACCTACATGGAAGCGTCGCGTTTTGAATCTGGCCGTGGCTTTGCTGGTATTGCGCGTGTTTTTCCTGGCTCCGTCGGCAGAAGCTTATCATGCATTTCTGCCCTGGCTCACTGTGTATACCTTGTTGCTGGGAACGCTGTCATGGCTTTCCATCGCACGCTTTAAAGCCGGCGAACAAGATTAGGTTTATCCGTTTTTAGTATTAATGAATGAATAAAAGACAATGAAACGTTTTAGTCAATTATTTCTATATATAACCATTGTGCTGCTTCTGCTTTGGCAACTACCGTGGTGCTACGCTTTCTTTACAGCGAAATCGTCGCAAACGCCTTTTACCTTCTACAGTAACGTGTTGGGTGATTTCTTGTTGATGGAAAATACGGAAGGAAAGGGAATGGTGCGGCACGATGTAGCCGGAAATGTGTATACGCAGGAGCAGGTAGACAGTCTGCTCCCGTTCTTCTACGTCAGACAATTAACAGCCGACGAGCGTTTTCCCGATACCATAGGAGGCGTGGCGGTGACACCGCGTGAAGTGCATCTCACTAATTTCTCCTTCAGGGTATCGCCGCAAGATATCAATGCAACCACCGTTCCCCTTTATCCGTTGTTGGAAAGCATGTCGAAACGGGTAGATTTAAAGATGCCGGATGATGTGTTCCGTATGACGGAGAGCGGTATTGAATTTATAAAGATGAGTTCGAATACCCTTGATGAGGAAAAGAGCCGTCGCTATACGGAGGCATTGAAGAAGAAAGGGTTTGTTTTTCCCGCTTATCGGGTTGCCGGTAATCCCACCGCCCGTAAAGATTATGATGAGGGCTACCTGTTGCTGGATAAGGAACGCAAACTGTTCCACTTGAAACAGATGGTGGGGCGTCCCTATGTGCGTGCCGTTTCGTTACCGGAAGGGGTGAAGCCGGAATATCTCTTTATTACGGAATTCAAGAGCCGGCTGACGTTGGGTTTCCTGACGGATACGGAACACCGCTTATATGTACTGGATGCCAAATATGGAGTCACCCGTACAGGCGTTCCCTCTTATAACCCGGAGAAGGAGTCGATGACTATTTTCGGAAACTTGCTGGATTGGACAGTGAATATAAAAGGAGAGACGAACGCGACCAGTTATGCATTGGATGCTGCTGATTATTCGCTTCTTAAGAGTATCGACTTCCCAGTAAAGAGCCGTTCTGTACCGGGACTTCATTTTACTTCAGCTTATGATAAGTGGGTGAAACCTCGTTTTTAATCTGAAACTTAACTGTGCTTATTAAGATATGAACAGAATCCTATCATTACTCAAAGCCGAGTTTGATAGGATTCTATGCTATTTGTTCGTTACAATCTGTCACTTTTTAGAGTGGACGATTTAGTTTTAGCACTCTCTTTTATTCTCCCTACTTTTGAGACAATACCTTTTTCTTATATTCGGTAGGCGTCATCGAATAAGCTTTCTTGAAATAACGACTGAAATAGTGCGGGTCGTTTATACCTACCATCGTGGCGATTTCCGACATACTGTATTGGTCTTCTTCTATGAGTTGTGCGGCTCTTTTCACACGCATCTGCTGGATGAATTCAATGGGCGAAAGTCCGGTTAAGGTCTTTAGCTTGGCAAAGAAGCTGGAACGGCTCATATAGAAATTCTTGACGAGCATGTCCACGGTCAATTCTCCGTTGCCAATCTGTTGTTCCATTAGCTGAAGCAATTTATCCATAAACTTATGGTCCTGTTCCGAAAGGAACTCTTCGGCTTCTTTCTGCTCGTTCTTATTGGGGTTTACGGCTAACAGACTTTGGCAATAGAGAGCCTGAAGTTTCTTGCGTTGCATCAGCAGGTTCTCTGTGCGGGCTTTCAGGTAGGCGGCGCTGAACGGCTTGGTAATGTAGTCGTCCGCTCCTTCTTTCATAGCGTCCAACTTACTTTCTATAGCCGATTTGGCTGTGAGTAGAATAATAGGTATATGGCTGGTTTGCAGTTCGCTCTTTAATCGGGCAACCAGCTGCATTCCGTCCATAACAGGCATCATGATATGCATCAATATCACGTCAAACGTTCCGGGGGCATTATTTTCGAAAATAGTTACCGCCTCTTTCCCATTGCGGGCAGGGGTGATAATGGCACCCTGTTGTTCCAGTAATTCTGTGACGATCTCAAGATTCAGGTCATTGTCCTCGGCAAGAAGGATTTTGACACCGCGGATCGAAGTGACGGCACTGTCATCCGTGACTTCGGAAACAGCTTCCTGTGGAGCAATCTCAAATGGGATCGTCACGGTAAAGGTGGTCCCGACATTCTGTTCGCTTTTTACTTCAATGGTTCCGTTCATTTTATCTACAAGTGATTTCACGATTGACATTCCAAGACCGGTTCCCTGAAAAACACTTCTTGCATCTACTTTTTCCTGGGAAAACGGGTCAAACAGATGTGACATAAATTCAGGGCTCATGCCGATTCCGGTGTCTTGAATGGTACAGATATATGAAATATTTTTCTCATCACAGGCACCACTTTCCAGTTTCACATAAATCTCCCCACCTGGTTTATTGTATTTTACAGCGTTATTTAAGATATTCACAAAAATCTGCCGTACATGCAGTGTGCTTCCGTAGACATATGGATGCGGCAGGTTATAAGAACTGCTGTCTAAGTGCAGTGTAATGTTATTTTCTTTTGCAAGCATTTCAGTAATCGTTAAGATATCGTTGCCAAGGTG
>ERZ791796.1558-NODE-1558-length-13280-cov-5.820113_pt1 | contig 13280 bp, 9 predicted proteins | sample MGYA00510311_ERZ791796 | MGnify/ENA primary metagenome ERZ791796 (study PRJEB30046, sample SAMN00792042) | human gut metagenome | study: EMG produced TPA metagenomics assembly of the A metagenome-wide association study of gut microbiota in type 2...
CGGCAATTCCTCGTCAATGCAAGTGATGGTATCGCCGATCTTCTCATAATAAGAGACAAAGACACATCTGTTATAATAGTAAGTGCAGGGAATTTCGCACCAAAATTATAACGGAGGTGTCTTTATTGAAGGACAAAAACAAATTTGAAGCATTTCTTAAACGCAGTAATCTTTCAGAAAACACGATCGATGTTTATCTATGGACGGTAAGGTATTTTGAAGAACATTATGACGGTATTACAAAAGAATATCTTCTTGCCTACAAAGGTTATCTTATGGAGAATTTTAAGCCTAAAACAGTCAATCTTCGTATTCAGGCTATGAATAAGTATCTCGTGTATCTTGGCAAAGAATCGCTTCGCATTAAGGCGGTCAAGGTTCAGCAGAAGAACTTTCTTGAAAATGTAATCAGCAATGCGGATTATAAATTTCTGAAAAAGTCACTAAAAAAGGACGGTATCATGGAGTGGTATTTTGTTGTATGGTATCTTTGTGCTACCGGTGCAAGAGTGAGCGAGTTGATTCGTATTAAGGTCGAACACGTTGAAACGGGTTACTTTGATCTCTATTCTAAAGGCGGTAAGCTTCGCAGATTGTATATTCCCCAAAAGCTCCGTAATGAAACTCTTGAATGGCTCAAAACTCAGGAGCGTACATCGGGCTACTTGTTTCTGAATCGCTTTGGCGAGCGTATCACTGCAAGAGGTATCTCCCAACAACTCAAAAACTACGCTGAGAAGTATGGGCTTGATAAAAAGGTCGTATATCCGCACTCGTTCCGTCACCGCTACGCAAAGAACTTTTTGGAGAAGTATAATGACATTGCTCTGCTTGCCGATCTTATGGGGCATGAGAGCATTGAGACTACCCGTATCTATCTCCGTAAGACCGCAAGCGAACAACAGGCTATCGTGGATAAGATCGTTACATGGTAAAAGAATAGCCGTCCTCGGCTGATATATCAATTCACATTATCCGCTATGGAATCAAGCAGGGAGAATAGCTGGCTAACCTTGTCGGCTATTCTCTTTTGTTCGTTCACAGGTGGAACAATCAGCACCGCTTTCCTTCCGTCAAGTGTACCGAGTCTCGGCATTTTCACCCCATATGAGCAATGATTTGCATATCGCAGAAATGTAGGGGACATTAAGTAGTATTTTGCATATTCAGGTAAAATATATTTGTTGAAGTCAAGTGGCAATATCTCAGATGTACAGTATCCGTCATCATCAACAAGAACAACCTTATTCAGATAAGGACGGAGTTTGCTGTATAATACCTGTCCTTTGTGGAATGAGTGCTTTGTGCTTGCTGAATTTCTTTCTTTTAGTGTTAACTTTTGCGATACTTTCCCCGTATCCTTTTCAATATCTTCTAAGTCCAAAATCCACGCTGTTTTGGGAATATCTTTTGTATCTACATTCGTACAGTTACCATAATCACATACTTCTCCAAGACAGCATATGCCCCAACTATATGGAATATCGTTAATTCTCCAATCGTCAAGTGTTTCAATAAGATTACCCATCCTAAGATAATAAGAGTTATCCTCACCTCTAAAGATAACAGATTCTTTCTTATCACGCTTGATTTTACCCTGTTTGATAAGTTCTTCTTTCTCTGCTCTGATACGTTCAAGGAGTACGCTTGCAGGTTCATCATCGGGATTCTGCGGAACGAGCTTGCCCCTGATAGCGAGATCAAGGATTTTGGATTTGGTGAGCTGTATGGTGGTTTGGAGGTCTGTTTTGTCGGATTCTATTTTGATAACGAATGATATTAAAGAATCAATTTTTTCTGCTATCCGTTTTTGTTCTCGCATAGGTGGTATAGGGAATAGAACGGATTTAACAGTATCAGATTTCAAATTTTTTACGGTAGATCCGGCTGCTAACAGCGATAGAGTTTGATACATAAAATACGAACTAAGTGCATAGTAGAGGAAATCCTGATTAAATACGGTATCTATATTTCCGATTACAAGCCAACCGTCATGAATACAGCCATCAGTTCTCAATATATATGGTCTGCCGAAACTCATGGAGTTAGTAAGAAGAAAATCACCTGATTCAACATAACGTGACTTGGATAATCCTTCAGGTTTTATTTTTTCTTTCGTCTTAAATATATATTTTCCGTCCTTTTCTGTATCACCGATTTTAATCCAATTTATACCGTTTTCATCGTCAGTTATATACGATTCTATTGGACGTGGTGAACCACCTCTTGCAATGATTGATACATTACCAAGCCTATCCCAACGCCACCCCTCCGGCAGCTCAAACGGTATCTCATCTTCAATGCACTGCACCGTGCCGTCGGGGAACTTCTCATAATGCAAATTATATAAATAATTTTATGGTATCTTATTCTTGATAGGGAAAATGTATGAGTTATTTGATTTGTTGCCAAGTGACAATATTGCAAGGTGAGTCATCGCTCAAATTGTGCAAAGTGACAAATTTATATTTTAGGTTATAAATTACCAATAAACACATTGACAGAATAAGAAGACTATGATATACTTGCGTCAAGGTTTTGAATTACCTAAAAATATTTTGGAGGGATTAATTTGAAATATACGATTGATACGATTAGAGATGTTTCAATCAAACTTGGTGAAGCCTATAGTGGAAAAATATCGAACATTGGTGGGGCTGTTGTTTCTACTGCTTACGTTTTGAGTAAAATAGAAAAAACAACAAATATATCTACAGCTACTCTTGACACGTTCATAGAAACTGCACATATTTCCCCTGACATTTCAGATATTCTTTCACGAAATTTGAACGGTTTATGGGAAATCGTTTTGAGTTACATTGACATGTTCGATTCAGACATATTAGAAGAAGTAGTTCTTTATGATAATTCGTACTTTAAAATGAGTACGCCAACTTCATTAGTGGAGCTGGCAGATGGGATACTCGAAACCAATGAACATGATAAAGTACTTGATATTTGTTCGGGAGTGGCAACTTTTCCTGTATATGCTTTGCAAAACACAAAGGTAGGTGAATATACTGGAGTAGAACTAAATTTTAACGCAAACGATATTGCCATTCTCAGAGGGTCACTTCTTGGCGATAACTATTCTTTTGTAATAAATAATGCATTGACATATGATTATCCAACAAGTTATGATAGGATTTTTTCAAACTATCCTTTTGCTCTCAAGGGCGCAGATTTAGATGATTGTCGTCGCTCATTGCAGGATCATTTCGGAATTGAGAGCACCTATATTTCAAGATGTTCATCTGACTGGTTGTTTAATGCGATGATAATTCGTTCGTTAAACGCTTCGGGTAAAGCTGTTGCAATTATGACAAATGGAGCAGCATTTGCAAAGCCTGATATGTATATGCGTCAGTATTTTGCTGAGAATGGTTATATAGAAGCAGTTATAAATCTTCCACATGCACTATTTGCCGAAACTATGATACCAACAACAATGATCGTCTTTAGTAGTAACAACAAATCCATCAGACTAATAAATGCAGAAAACATCTTTTCCAAAGAAAGCAAAAGACTGAATACGCTTTCTGAAAATGATATTCAGAGTATCCTTAACTGTATCAATAATGGCGGAGTTAATACGATAGATGTTTTACCGGAGGATATGCGAGACCATGACTATAATTTAATAGCATCTCATTATCTTGACAAGCCTGTTGTAGAAGATGGTGTGTGCTTTGGAGCGGTTATAAAAAGTATTTCAAGAGGTTCGCAAGTAAAACCAGAACTGTTGGAATCATACAAGTCCATTATCCCAACAAAGTACAGGTTTATTTCTCTTGCAAATGTAGTAAAAGGCTCAATAGATATTGAGGAAGGACAGCAGTATATCACAGAATTGCCGAAAAAACTCGATAAATTTGTAATACCCGGTAATTCTATTGTTCTTTCAAAGATGGCGTCTCCTACATTTCGTTCTGCTGTTGTAAATTGTGATAGTGATCATTTTGTTATTGCAACAGGAAATCTCTATATTATTGAGATCGACGAGAACAAGGCAGACCCGTATTATATCCAAGCTTTTTTTGATAGTGCAGCGGGTGAAACCGCCTTAGATTATGTTTCAGGCGGCACAGCAGTTAAAAACATTTCAATAGAAGCAGTAAAGAATATTATGATCCCGTTGCCACCACTTGAAGAGCAAAAAATAATTGCTCTGAAATATCAGGCTGCGTTAGATGAATACGATGTACTGAAACGTAAAATGAAAAAAGTATTGGAAAGAAAAAGAACAGTGATCGGTAACAAGGGGTGACCAAATATGTGTGGAATTTTACAGATTGACGAGCAGATAAAAAACAGCGACAGGGTTATTTGCCGACATATCGATAATATGGGAATGAATACAACTGGCGAGATTTCTCAGGATATTCTTTCACAACTTCGTCATTTCGTTGAACATATTATGCTGAAGATATATGCTAACGGCGGCGACATAGAGGATAATCAAGAGAATATAAAAAAGGCAGTAAAGTATGCTAAAAGTCAAGCAAGATTAAAGCATATTTCTCGTTTTCATGGCTTTTTACAGGTGTCTTCGTCTCATCGCACTTTAGCAGAGGAAAATGCCAGTCGATTAATGCTCAAATATTATGAGTATCTATTAAGAATAAGGAATTTTCTTCATGACAATTATTCTATGAAAGTTCTTCATAACCTTGGAAAATTCCATATTGAGACAGATTATAGCTATAAAGCCTACTATGAAAAAATTGCAGAAAAGATTGATTTATGCCGTGCTCCTGTGGGTGATGATTATTGTTTTGATCGGTTTTACATTCAATCAATCAAGCCATTCTTTGTAAATAATAAGATTTACTATGAAGTAGCATTTATACCCGCAAATGATAACGCAAGCAAAACAGATCGTATAATCGCGTTTACTGATATTGAATTATCCGATTATTATGCTGTTAAGTTTGCAATAGCTGATAATTCTATTGAAATCTTTGATAAAACGATGCCTATAAGAATCATTGTCAAGTGGGAAGTAAATATTCGTCCTTGCGAATTTAATAATTTTGCTAAAATCGTATACGGAACAGCCCCTAAACTTTCAAGAGCGGAACAACATAATTTATCGCAGTACTTGACCAAAACGGGAGATAATTTATCTGAAATACTTGATATATCTGATGATGACTTTATAGATTTACGCAATCAGATTGTTCCGAATTCAAAATCTGCATTCTTCTTTGACATTCTAAAACATTGTAGATCTCTTTTGAAAAATCTTTGTCCTGGTGCAAATATTCTAAAATATTTGTTATTTCATATGAATAATAGAGTAATAAAAGCACAATACAAAAGATATTGGCATAAATGGAAGCGTGAATACACAGGTTATTATAAATTATCGGGTCTATATTTGCATTATGAGTCTATTCCTTTTGACGAAATGCCGTTTTGTTCTGCACTTAGGAAACATGTTCCAAGCATTTCAGATATTTTTAAATGCTTTGATGTATCAGGGCGTGAACATGAACTATTGGCTTGGCATATAAAAAATAATATTGAACAAAAAGGAATTCTTTTTACACCATTAGAAAAAAATGAAGATGGAGTTTCCAATAAATATAAACATTTCAAAAATGTTGAATCGTTAGTGAATATATATAATAGTAAATTGTATAGTACTGATAAACAGCAAGCACGAAAATTGATAATAAAAAATGATTATATTTTTATAGAAAGCTATAGAAATGACACCGTATCTATAATTAAAACCATAAAAGATATGACCAACTCCGGTATAAATAATCACTCGAATTCTGTAAAACATTGGATCAGTACTCAAGATAGAAGTGATGTGTCTAATGAAAAGAAAATGGCTTTAATAAATATGTTTGAACATTCAAAAGCAGCATTGATATATGGGGCTGCTGGAACTGGAAAAACGACATTAATTAATTATATATCAAGCTATTTTAAGGATTCCTCAAGGTTGTATTTAGCAAATACTAATCCCGCCGTAAATAATCTCAAAAGAAAAGTGTCGACATCGTCGAAATGTAAATTCATGACTATTGCTAAATTTAACAATTCACATTCTAAAGATATGAAAAGAGATTATGATATTGTGATAATAGATGAGAGTAGCACTGTAAATAATTGCGATATGAAAGATTTATTGCAGCTTGCGCAATATGAATTACTGATATTGGTGGGGGATATATATCAAATTGAAGCAATTAATTTCGGCAATTGGTTTAATGCGGTAAAATATTTTATTCCTGAAACATCAGTATGCGAGCTGAAAGATCCATTTAGAACAGAAAGCGCACAATTGTTAAGCTTGTGGGATAAAGTTAGAGAAATGAAAGACGATAAATCTGACAGCGATGTTTTTGATAGACTGCAAGCAGGTGGATTTTCCGCGGATCTGGATACTTCGATCTTCATTCCGGCTGCAGATAATGAGATTATTCTTTGTTTAAATTATGGTGGCCTTTATGGTGTTAATAACATAAATCACTTCATGCAAGAAAACAATAATGGCAAGGAAATATATCGTGGTATACAAAGGTATAAAGTCGGAGATCCTATTTTATTTAACGATTCGGCTGATTCATTTTTTAACAGTGAAGAGGATGAGTCGCCTGTCATCCATAATAATATGAAAGCAAAAATCATGGACTTTAGAATTTTAAATGAGGGACAAGTAACAGAGTCAATTCAATTTGATATGGAACTTGATAAACCTCTAATAGAATTAAATATGGAAAACCGCAGCTTCGAAATTATTGGAACTAATAGTGACGGCAATTCTATTATTCGATTTGATGTGCGTAAGAATAAAAGCACAGACGAAGATGACGATATATCTTCCAAGACAATAATTCCATTCCAGGTAGCATATGCGGTTTCTATCCATAAGGCCCAAGGTTTGGAGTACGATTCTGTTAAGATAGTTATAACTGATGAGATAGATGAACTCATAACGCACAGTATATTTTATACAGCAATTACTCGTGCTAAGAAAAGGCTTAAAATATATTGGTCGAAAGCTGTTGAACAAAAAATACTTGATAGAATAAAGCCTATTGACAATTATAGGGATATAGCACTTCTAAAAAACGAAATAAAACAAAGTTAAAGTATAATAATTAACTCTCTAATATATGCATACGTGTCCTTAACATAAACTTAGTAAATATCATGCAGAAGTTTGAGAGTTCTTAACATAAGCGGGCTTTTCTATTAATAACAATGGTTAAAGAAAACCACCGATACAAGCTTTTGTGCCTGTATCGGTGATTTTTTTGTACTCCCATATCAAATTATAGGCAACCGCCTCATTTTATACGACTTTTATAAGACAAATTACAATTTTATAAGAATTTAATCTTGACAAATTCTAATAAAATCAGTATAATTATATTATGGAGGCGATAAAATGCTTGATAATGAACTTGTAGATATGGTGAAACAAATACAGCTTGTTCGCAGTGAAAGTAACAAGATAGAGATAAAAGCGGCAAATAAGGGCTGCCCTAAGGTGCGTGATTCGCTGTCCTCTTTTTCAAATCAGTCGGGCGGAGGCGTTATTATTTTCGGCGTAGATGAAAATGACGGGTACGAGGTCTGCGGAGTTTATGATGCCGCTGATCTTATGAAAAAGGTCGAGGCGCAGTGTCAGGAAATGACTCCTGTGATAAGACCGCTGTTTTCCGTTGCATCTATCGACGGGAAAACTGTCGTGTCTGCCGAGATACAGGAGATAGATAATGCTGACAAACCCTGCTTTTACAGCGGTGTGGGCAGGCTGAAAGGCTCATATGTCAGGTCGGGCGACGCTGACAGACTTATGACGGAATATGAGGTTTACAGCTATGAGGCTTTCAAAAAAAGCATTCACGACGAGCTGAGAACTTGCGAAAGAGCCTTTGAAAAGGACATTCAGACTAACGCATTCAAGCTTTATTTTGACTTGCTGAAAAGCAAAAAGCCCAATCTTGCCGAGCTTTCAAATGAGGAAATATGCCGTCTGCAAGGTTTTACTGATGAGGGCAAACCGACTTTGGCAGGGATAATGCTTTTCTCAAACTACCCGCAGGCGTTTTTTCCGCAGCTTTGCATAACGGCTGTGTCTGTGCCCGGAACTGAGATAAGCAGTACGGCAAGCGTCGGCGAACGTTTTATAGACAATCAGCGAATAGACGGAACACTTGTGCAGATGCTGAATGATGCTTTGGTGTTCGTGCGCAAAAATATGAAAACTGCGACTATCATAGACCCGAACACGGGCAAGCGAACGGACAAGACGGAATATCCTGTAATTGCTATAAGAGAGCTTATCCTGAACGCTCTTATCCACAGAGATTACAGTATCCACACGGACACGACGCCTATAACCATAAAGATGTTCAGCGACCGTTTTGAGATAGAAAATCCCGGCGGACTTTACGGCAGAATGACGCTTGACAGATTGGGAAAAGTGTCTGCCGACACAAGAAACCCTAAGATAGCGGGTGCTATGGAGATACTCGGTGAAACGGAGAACAGATACAGCGGCATACCTACGATAATAAATGCAATGGAAGAAAGTGGTCTGCCTGCGCCGAAATTCGAGAGCGACAGAGGCGTATTCAAGGTGACGTTGTACAACAGCGCCGCTGAAAGCGTGCCGATAGATGACATTGAAACTGAGATACTTGAATTCTGTAAAACGCCGAGAAGCAGGAATGAGATAGCGGAGTTTTTCAATGGCAGAATGACGATCGCTTACGTTATGGAAAGGTACGTCAAGCCAATGATAGCAAGCGGCAGGCTTATTATGACGATACCTGAGAAGCCGAAGAGTAAGTATCAAAAGTTTTTGGCGAGGTAGGGAAAAGAATATAAATAGTATAACACCGATACAGTTTTAAGGTTATCGGTGTTTTTATTGTAGATGTTGATTTTTAGAATTGAAACAAAAATTGACATAGTACGAAATCTGTGTTATAATAAAGATGTAATAGTTTGTTTACAAGGCAGGTGTATGTGTGAAACCTAAAAGCATCAATTCGCTTATAAAATATATGCGTGATAAAAAGGAAATAGCTATAAATGGAAGTACTCAAAAGAAAAAATTAAGGTATATGGGTTATTATCACGGGTATAAAGGATACAGATACTGTAATTCTCCGTCTTCTTTACTGCCGTACACCAGCTTTAATGAACTTCAAGCTGTATACGAATTTGATATGAATCTAAAGGCGATACTGTATCCGCAGATAATGTTCCTTGAAACAACAATAAAAAATTATGTTTTGGAGATCATTCTTAAACGATCCGGAAGTGAACGTTTTGCTGACATTTATGCAAAGCTTCTTAATGACTATAAGTCTTTTCCTGTTGGAAGCGATGGGTATAAAAAATTAATTACAAAGCGAATGAATGTCAGAAATAAGATATATAATGTTATTTCAAGGGACTATGGCAAAAACAATATTGTAAATCATTATTACGACAAGGACAAAGCGGTTCCGATATGGGCTATTTTTGAATTATTGAGTTTGGGCGAATTTGGAAACTTTTTGTCTTGTGTAAATGTTGACGTAAGAAAGATGGTTTCTAAAAATGTTGGTATTAAATCAAGCGTAGATCCTGATGGGAAAATGCTTGAGAAAATTGTTTTTGCTTTAAAAGATCTGAGAAATTCCGTAGCCCATAATAATACTGTATTTGATACAAGATTCAAAACAGGTAAGGTAAATTACAGAATATCCAAATACATAATGTCTGAACTTGGTATTTCTAATATAACCTTTAATACGATTGTAGATTATATAGTTTTAATTGCATTTGTTATGCTATTACTCAAATGTCCCAAAACGCAAATACAGCAATTTATTCGACAGTTTGAAGATGCCTGTGACAATTTTAGAAAGAATGTACCTACGAATATTTATTCTAAGATTATATATACTGATACAAAGGCAAAGTTGGCGGGAATAAAAAATAATATTTAATTTTTTGAAAAGGGCTTGCATTTTTTATACAGATGTAGTATAATATAATATAGAATAGCGGCTGACGTCTGCGGACTAAGCCTAAGATAGTCGGATGCGTCTGGCTATCTTTTTTATTGCTGAAATTTATCATCGACACCGATATGGCCTGGCGGCTGTATCGTTTTTTTATCTGACAGACTTTACTCTGCCCTTGCTTTCCCCGCAGAAAAATGGTATAATGAGAATAACAAAATTTTTCAAGAAGGCAAACTGTATGGGCGTATACGTCCGTTTCGCTTGTGAATAATAGCTATAAGGAGATGGTGTTGTGCTTAGAGTATTTTTTGGAAAACACCCTAAAGAAATATACAATACTGAGGTCTATTATGCAAATCAATATGATAAAATGTGGGTCATGGAACCATTTGCAAAAAAGATCATTAAGGATATTGATGACTCAACTGTAATTGGCCCTGATCTTATAGAAAACGATATTTTTGGCAAATTTAATTCAACGGAATTGTCAGCGGGCGTTAAGACTCTTCTGCTGATATATAATCAGCCTAAAAAGATCTTCAATATTTCAAATTGCGGAGATAACTGCTCAAAGTATCTGCTTGAAATGGCTGAAAACAAGGATATTACGGTATCATTGCATCATTTGATGGATTTTGGAAAGTCTTTTTCTGTGAAAATAATAAATGAAGGGAAAAGAAAAGTGATTACAGACCCAATTGAATATTTGATGCTTGCAGATAGATATCTGAGGAGTGAAGAAAATGAGGGGTAAAATAAAAATACAAATAAAAAACAGGCACATAACGTTTAATTTTACTCTTGAGAGAAATGTAACGATATTGACAGGGGACAGTGGCACTGGAAAAACGAAACTCATCAATATGGTGAGAAACTATTCCGAACTTGGTGAACAAAGTGGTGTAATTTTAAAGTGCAGTAAACCTTGCCTTGTATTGTCAAATGCTAATTGGGAAACCATTCTTGAAAATACCCACGAGAGCATTGTTTTTGTTGAAGAAAGTACACCATTTCTATCTTCTTATGAGTTTGCAAAAGCGATTCAGGGTTCTGATAATTATTATGTTCTTGTAACAAGAGAGCCGTTGGCGCAAATTCCATACAGTATAGATGCTATCAGGAAGATCCATAAAAATGGTGCAAAACCGAAGTTCGAGAAGATATATAAGAACATTTCAAAAAATGATATATCAGCATTTCCGTATGATATTGTGATCGTTGAAGACAGCAGGTCGGGTCTTCAGTTTTTTAAGAAAGCAACTGAAGATCACGATCTCGAATGTATCAGTTCTAACGGAAAGAGCGGAATTGTAAAATTACTGGAACAGCATAAAGGTAAGCGTATTCTTGTAATAGCCGACGCTGCGGCACTTGGTTCAGAAATCAAAGTGCTTATGTATTTAAAGTCCGTATCAAATAATAAGATCGATCTTTTTTTGCCGGAGAGTTTTGAATGGCTTATTCTTCGCTCGGCGATTTTTGACCGTAACGATAATGTTCAAGAGATTTTGGCTGACCCGGCAGAACATATAGATTGTGAAGAGTATTTCAGTTGGGAGCGTTTTTTTACTGCATTACTGGTGGCAGAAACTAATGGCAGAGCAAATCTTGAGTATCACGAGAACAAGAGCCATATCCCTTCCGGATATTTATCCGAACAAAATATTTATTCTATTTTAAATGCAATGGAATAATAATAGACAAGCCATACTCTGTGTTGATTTGATTGCACAGGGTGTGGCTGTTATTTCGATTCAGCTTGCTTTCCCCGCAGAAAAATGGTATAATAGGAATAACAAATATTTTCAAGGAGGCAGGCTGTATGGGCATCTACGTTAATCCTAATAATGTGGATTTTCAGCGTTGTTTGCAACAGGATATATACGTTGACAAAACCAATCTGACGTGAAAATTGTTTTAACTTCATAAAAACGCAAGCAGAATGTACACAAGAAATGGCAAGCACGACATTTGCGGTTTGGATACAGACAGGCTTTCTTCAGAAGATAAGGCAAGACAAATTTATCAGTGTTCCATTTTAAAAGATGTGTTGCAGTTAGAGAGGTAATAAATGATTACAATATATAAACACGGTCAGATTCCAAAATCAATAGAAATTGTTAAATTGAACGATGTTTATTTTAACAAATATACTGCTCAAATGCTGGATAATAGGGCAAATGAGATAATTGAAAAAATTGACCACGCTGAATTGACCGGGCCATATACAATTAAGTCACGCTTTGACGGGACAACTTTGAACACTGATAAGCTTTCCAGTGGCTGCAAGACGGTACTGAATATAATGTACAATACTGATAAGATTTTTGACATCAGAGAATGTGGAGATAATGCTCTTGATATGATCTATTCTCTTGATGATGGAAAAATCTGTTGTGATTATCCGCTTATATCATTTGATATGACACGAGTGAACGTGTACGATAAGAGTAAGAAGAAATGCAGAGAAATAGATGATTATGAAGAACTGAAGGAGTGGTGGAGCAATGAAGATTAAACCGATCGTGATGCAAGAGATCAATACTACCCACACTTCCTTCATCATTGATCTACATTTTGATTACAACGTTACTTTTATCACAGGCGACTCTGGCGTTGGCAAATCCGCTCTGTATTCATTTATTGAAGAACTGTCTGCAAATGATAAAAGAATAAGGTGCTTTAATTACCTTGACCAAAAAAAGAATTACAAAGCTTCAATAAAAAATTCGAAGGATAAGCTTTTTGTAATAGACAATGCAGATATTCTGTTGGACGATAAAATGAGGCAGTATATTGCTTTTGATGCGCAAAACCAATATGTAATAATAGGGCAAAACCCACCGGCTTAATGCTTGAGTTAGATGAGATCTACGAATTGTCAAGCGAGAATATCAATGGCAGAACACTATTATCATTAAAGAAAAGCTTTTAAACGATGAGTTGGAAGATAGATTCTAAAAAAGCTGTTTAATTTTTTCAGCCCAATAAAATCTAAACTGTTTTATAGTAGAATCCCACCAAATCCCCATACGCCAATTTTACGCCAAAATGGCGTAGGTTTTGTAAGAATATATAAACTTTCGTAAAAAGCAAAAACGTCGCAAATCCGGTAAAATCAAGGGTTTGCGAGCTTTTGAAAAGATATAAAAAGGCGGTGTGGGTATTTCCCTACGATGAAGACGTTGGAATAAACATAGTAAGATAATTTGTAGAATTAATGGGCAATTCCAAGCGGGATTGCCCATTTTCAGAAAGAAAAAGATAAATTGGTATTTATAAAGGAGAATATTG
>ERZ791796.1569-NODE-1569-length-13183-cov-2.708333_pt1 | contig 13183 bp, 8 predicted proteins | sample MGYA00510311_ERZ791796 | MGnify/ENA primary metagenome ERZ791796 (study PRJEB30046, sample SAMN00792042) | human gut metagenome | study: EMG produced TPA metagenomics assembly of the A metagenome-wide association study of gut microbiota in type 2...
GTATGTATACCTTCTCCACCGGACTGATGAGCAACGGTTGGGCATTCACCGGCTCGGCTTCATACCGTTGGGCAAATGAAGGGGTTATAGAAGGAACCTTCTATAATTCGCTCGCTTATTTTCTGGCAGCCGAAAAGGTTTTTAACGACAAACATAGTATCTCTTTCGCAACATGGGGTAATCCTACCGAACGTGGACAGCAGCAAGCTTCCACAGAAGAGGCCTATTGGTTGGCCAATGACCACTATTATAACCCGAACTGGGGATACCAAAACGGTGAAAAACGAAATGCCCGCGTAGTCAATTCTTACGAACCGAGTGCCGTATTTACCTGGGACTTCAAAATAAACCAGGACATGAAACTGACTACCTCTTTAGGAGGAAAATACAGTATGTATGGAACCACCGCATTAGGATGGAACGGCAATGCAGCCGACCCACGACCGGACTATTACAAGAAACTTCCGAGCTCCATATTTAATGTATATACCACTACCGACCCTACGGCCGAACAAATGGCACAATTCAATGAAGTACGCGACTATTGGACTTCGAGTAAAGCCCATCGCCAAATAGATTGGGACGGTCTGTACTTTGCCAATGCACAGGCTGCGGCTGTTGGCGGAGAAGCTCTTTATTACCAAGAAGAACGGCACAACGACCAATTAGCCATTAACTTGAATTCAAGCTTTAACCACATTCTTAATCCGAATGAAAATTATACGGTAGGATTGCACCTCAGTACCACAAAAGGTATGCACTATAAAACCATGAAAGATTTGTTAGGCGCTACCTCTTATATAGATATTGATAAATTTGCCGTACGCGACCATGGTTACGGTTCGGATATGATACAGAACGATTTGAACAACCCGAATCGCCAAATCAGCAAAGGAGATAAGTTTGGTTATAATTACGATATCTATGTAAACAAAGCCAATGCCTGGATACAATATGTATTTAAAGACGATAAAATATCCGGGAATTTCTCTGCTAAAGTAGGTGGCGTAGAAATGTGGCGTGATGGTAAAATGCGCAACGGACGTGCGGCCAACAAATCTTACGGAGAAAGCGGAAAGGCAAAATTCCTAGAGGGGGGGGGAAAGTTTAACCTCGCCTATAAGATTAACGGTAATCATTCTATTATTCTGGGAGCCGGCTTCGAAGAACGTGCCCCCTTAGCTTACAACTCCTTCCTCGCTCCACGTATCAAGAACGATTATGTGGCCAACCTCAAAACCGAGGGTATTCTTAACAGCGAGTTGAGCTATCTTTTCAATTCCTCTTTTATTAACGGACGCTTAAGCGGATACTACACCCGATTCTTTAATGGTGTAGAGATGGACGCATTCTATAACGATAACGAATCGCGTTTCACTTATTTGGCTATGAACGGCGTGCAAAAAGAACATTATGGAGTGGAAGCAGCTTTCGAGCTGAAAATCACATCCAATCTTTCTGCTACAGCCATTGCCACTTGGAGCGATGCCCAATACAAAAACAATCCGACAGCAACCGTTTCCTACGAAAATGAAAGCGAAACCCGTCCTGATTTCGTATATGCCAAAGGCATGCGCGTAGGAGGAACACCTTTATCTGCCTATAGTTTAGGACTGAACTATAATATTGGCGGTTGGTTCCTCGGATTAAACGGTAACTATTACGACCGTACTTACATTGATTTCTCTACCTACACTCGCTTAGGCAGTGTGGTAAAGACGGAGACCGGCGTAGATGGAAATGGCAATACCATAACAACTACCAACATTCCCAGTCAGGAGAAATTCAAAGGTGGTTTCATGTTGGATGCTTCTATCGGTAAATTCCTCCGCTTTCGCAACGGACATAGCCTCAGCATTAACTTAACGGTAAACAACATATTGAATAACACGAAACTGCGTACAGGCGGTTATGAACAAAACCGTGACGACCGCTACGAAGACGGCGACCTCCGTACCTACGTGTTCTCCAAGAACTCTAAATATTTTTATGCTTTAGGCTTTAACGCCTTCTTGAATTTAGGATACAGATTCTAAGCATTAACTGAAACTAAAACGAAATGAGAATGAAAAAGTTAACATCTATATTATTAATGGGATTGACGATTTTCGCTACATCTTGCATGGATGATTTCGACACTCCCAATACGGATAATTACTTTGGGGACAACACTATTGGCGAACCAACCACTACCATTGCCGCACTGAAAACAGCTTATGCCAGTACGATTAATGGAAGCAGTTATGCCGAATTGCCTGAAGGAACAATCATCGAAGGAGTCATTACCGGCGATGATGTAAGCGGTAACCTCTATCAGCAACTCTGTTTACAAGATGGAACGGGAGGTATTATTTTAGGAATCCGTGCAAACGGTTTATATGCCAATGTACCAACAGGACAGAAAATACGCCTTAACTGCAGCGGCTTATATATTGGAGGATACGGTTCACAAGCACAGATAGGCGGAATCTATAATGGAAGTATCGGCCGTATGGAAGAGCAAATATGGAAATCGCACGTTCGCTTAATGGATAGACCATCCTTAAACAATGTTCCCGAACCTATTGATTTCAGCACCATTGCTTCCGACAAGACCCAAGCAGGATGCCTGGTTGTACTCAAGAACGTAACCATAGCCGAAGCTAACGGTAAAGCCGTATTTGCACCGGATGACGGTTCGGTAACACTGACCAGCAATTGTGCAAACCGGACAATCAGCGGAGCAGATGCCAGCGCACTACTTCGTACCAGCATCTACGCTAATTTTTCAGAAGTAGTAATGCCCAAAGGTAAAGTAAACATTACAGGTATAGCGACTCGTTTTCGTAACGATTGGCAAATACTGATGAGAGACCAAAATGATATTGAAGAAGTAAAATAATAACGAATAAACGCATAAAGTTATGAAAAAGATTATAAACACCTTATTTATAGGAGCTATGGCACTGTTCACATTCGGTGCATGTAGCGATGTCCCCATGCCATACGAAATAGGCGGAGGAGGTAATGAAGACGATGGTGCCACCCTTCTTTCTACTACCTTTGCAGGCGGTAAAGGAGATTTCAGCATTGAAAATAAAGTCACTCCGGAAGAGATGCCGGAAATATGGACTACCGGTGCAAACTATATCAAGGCCACTGCTAGTAAATACATGTCAGACGACCAAACAACTCCGACTAAGTTTGACGCTGAGAGCTGGCTAATCTCTCCTAGCATTAACCTTTCATCAGTAACGCACGCCACATTGACTTTCGAGCATGCTGCACGTTATTTCTATAGTGACAAAAGCGGAATGACAGTATTAGTTAGCGAAACCGGTACAGGTGTATGGGAACAAGTTACTATCCCCACTTATCCGGAAGGAACGGACTGGACATTTGTATCATCCGGTGATATCAATCTGGATAAATACATAGGTAAACAGATACAGATAGCTTTTAAGTATATCAGTACAACTTCCACCTCTCCTACTTGGGAACTCAAAAATGTATTGGTAGAAGCACGTGAAGCAGAAGATTCAGGAGAAACACCATCCGAAGGTACAGGCAAAGGAACAAAGGATGACCCATACGACATTGCTGCCGCTAAATCTAAACAAGACGGCAAACCTTATTGGGTAAAAGCTTATATTGTAGGTGATGTAAACGGACAAGTACTGGCCGAAGGTGCTGAATTTGTCAAACCATTCTCATCCAAAACAAACATTCTTATCGCTGCTGCTGCCGGCGAAACAAACGTGGATAACTGTATGCCGGTACAACTTCCTACTGGCGACGTTCGCAATGCTTTAAATTTGAACGAAAATGAAAGCAACCTTGGTAAAGAGGTTTTATTATACGGAACTTTCGAAGCCTACTTCCGTGTTGCAGGTGTAAAAAATGTATCCGCAGCTTCATTTGATGGCGGCACTACTATTATTGGCAAAGACCCGGATGCAACAATTCCAGAAAAAGACCCCAACAATCCATTAGGACTGGATGATTCCAACCCTGTAACTAGTTTCAGCGTTGATTTCGAAGAATTAACACAAACTAATTATGAATACTGTCCAGAAGGATGGACTAATGTGGCCATGGTAGGAACCCGAATTTGGACAGGATATGTTTATAATGGAGACAATTCCAAATATATGCAAGCAACAGCCTTTGGAACAACGAACACAGATGATTCTAATGAAATGTGGTTTGTATCACCGGCATTCAAAATAGATGATACAAATAAGTACGTAACTTTCGATTGTTCTACACAATATTACAAAGCTGGAACAACCTTGAAAATCTATTTCCTCCAATTGGTAGGTGGAAAAATGGAAAAAGAAGAGATTACCGTAGCCAACCTCCCGGGAGAAAATTCTAAGGATAACGAATGGGTAAAAGACTTATATGCAGATTTAAGTAAATACACAGGAAAAACAGGTTTCATCGGATTCCAATATTGTGGTGATAAAATTTCCGCAACAGGAACATACCGTCTCGACAACATTAAAACGGCAAGTAAAGCTCCCGATGGTGGTGATACCCCCGAACCGGAACCGGAAACTGTAAAAGTTACCAAAGACCAAGCTTATGAAGAATCATTCGCAAGTAGTTTCGGTAAATTCACACTAGATAATAAAGAACTTGGAGATTTAAGTGCTGTATGGACAATAGATACCAACTATAAATATGCAAAAGCAAGTGCTTTTAAAGATAATAGTGGAATTATAGCTGAAAGCTGGTTAGTATCTCCAATTATCGATTTGAGCGAAGTTAGTAAAGTAACCCTAAGTTTCATGCAAGCTTCGTTCAGTCAAGGAAATGCTTCGGAACTCATGCTGAAAATAAGAGAATCAGCTTCAGATACCTGGACAGATTTAACCATGAAATATTCAACAAGCAAATGGGAAAAAGTTGAAAATAGTATAGACTTATCTGCATACGGAAATAAAAAAGTAGTTCTCGCCTTTGTTTATAAGAATGAAAACACTTCTGCTGCCAATACTTGGGAAGTATGGAATGTAAAAGTCAGTGCAGATGAAGGTGGAACAGTAGACCCTTCAGGTAAAGGAAGCAGTAAAGACAACCCATTCAATTGCGATGACGTTGCCTCAAACTTAGGAAATAAAGGATGGGTTAAAGGCTACATTGTTGGAATTGTCAATAACAATAAATTAGTCACCGAAGCTCCATTTACAGTGAATACTAATATTGCTATTGCAGCAAGTAAAACGGAAACAGATTTTGCCAAATGCATTCCAGTACAATTACCTAGCGGGGACGTACGTACAGGGCTAAATCTAAAAGACAACGCAAATTTATTAGGTAAAGAAGTTATATTATATGGTTCTCTTGATACCTATTTCAGTACAGCTGGAATCAAATCTGTAACGGGAGCTTATATAGACGGAAAACTAATAGGAGTTGAATAATTCAACATTCTAAAAACATTAAACGTAAGGGCGTGAAATATTAATCACGCCCTTGCTTTTTTAACAACTATTGCCCTAATAGTATAAACAGTTCTAACAAAAGAATAAAATATAGTTGAAGCTTACCAAGAAAGTGTTTATATTATAAGCACTTTTCTACTGAAAAACTTTTTTATTTCATGTAAAGGCATTATCTTTGCAACCCGAATTGAGTCCATTACACAATTATTGTTACCAGCAATAAATTAAAGATATAACAATTAAATAAACAATAAGGCAATGAAAAAAGGTATTCATCCAGAGAACTATCGTCCGGTAGTATTCAAAGATATGTCAAACGGCGATGTATTTTTGTCTCGTTCAACTTGTAACACAAAAGATACAATTGAATTCGAAGGCGAAACTTATCCTTTGGTAAAGCTTGAAATCTCTAGTACTTCTCACCCGTTCTACACTGGTAAGTCTAAATTAGTAGATACAGCAGGACGTGTTGATAAGTTCATGAGTCGTTACGGTAACGCTAGAAAAAAATAATTAAAGCAAAAGCACTTCTTTAATTAGAAATAAGAGAAAACGAAAGGTGAATAAGGGGCGAGTTTCAAACTTCTCTTTATTCACCTTTTTTCTACTCCATACAATAAAACCTGAAAATAATTATGAAAAAGAACCTAGCCTCTCTTCAACTCGAAACAAGTTCTTTCGCAACACTTGCTCTTTATCTCTGTGTAGCTTTCTTCTATGGATGTGGCGGAAGTAACTCTAATGGAAGCGGCGAAGAACCAGTGCTTCCGGAAAATGTAAATGCAAATGCTAATAGTGGGAGTATAAAATATGCCCAACGATTAGAAATGCCTAAGCTCAGCACCTCCAATAGTGACGCTAAATTCATTACTTATACTACTACCTATCAAGGCAAAGAAGTGGTTACATTTAGTTTAGAACTGGACACAAAGAAAAGACATGCCAATTGGGTCGCATTTACTTTCGACCCAACCACTCGGACAGATAACAATGTAGGAAGAACAGACAAATATATTCCCGACCCAAATATCAATGCAGCATGGCAAAGCGATAATACTTGTTTTGGTACAGGTGGACAGAACGACGGAGTAGACCGAGGACATATTTGTGCTTCTGAGGACCGCCAATATTCTAAGGAAGCCAATGCTCAAACTTTCTATTTTACTAATATGAGCCCGCAATACAGCAACTTCAACCAAAAAATTTGGGCTGCATTAGAAGGGGTTGTACAGAGATGGGGACGCTCACTGACCAATAGCAGCGATACATTATTTGTTGTAAAAGGAGGGACTATAAATTCAGGAAATACATTGAACGACCCGGAAATCAAGATTGTAACTCCCAAATATTATTATATGGCAGTTCTTTTAAAAAGTGGGAAAGGAACTAATCCGACTTATCGAAGTATTGCTATTCTCCTTGAACATAAAAAAACAGCTTATCCGGAACCCTATGATTTAAAATCATTTGCCACTACCGTTGATGAAATTGAAGAATTAACCGGTCTCGACCTATTCTGTAACTTACCGGATAAGACTGAAAACGCAGTAGAAAAACAATGTAATACATCCGAATGGAATTGGAATTACAAATAAAATAGATATTCTAAAAGGCCAAAACGAATGCGGAGTACGTTGTAGAAGTTTTCTACGTACTCCGCATTCGTTTTATCTAAAATTCAAATCAAACAGAATTAATTGTCAACAGGCATTGGTTCCTATCTACGAAAACCTATTCCGCTACCACAAACTTCCCTCCTACCCATTCATATCGGATGGGAGACTTCCGAATATATGCTCTCAGTTTATCTGCGGTTTCTTTCCTTACAAAATCCAAAGTGGTATAGGCATACGAAAGGGAAGTGTCATCAGGAGACAAAGAGGCTTTCAGGAAAGTTAAATCAGCCTCTTTACGCAAAGTAGCCAAACTATCGGCGTGTACGGAGTCGGTCGGAAGGAAAAAAGAATCGGCTACCGGTTGCTGTAAATAATCGCTCTTCGCAAGAGGTTGCCAATCGGTTGTATAGAATTCTACTTTGCTATCACAAACTGGAGCGCAAACCGAACGGATGAAACAAACTACTTTGGTGGAATCGTTTACAGGAAGGAGTTTCATTTCCCACGAACTTTGAGGCGTTGCTTGCAGAAACAAGTAATCGTTGGTCAATGCGGTGAGTTCCGACTGCCGGTCATAGAGGTTTGTTACTTGCGCTTTCATATTGCTGGCCAGGAAATCCACACAATCCTCACGGTTCACTTTGGTCAAAACACCTGATATGGAATCCGGCATATTGATAAATACATCCTTCATTTCTTGCGCCTGAGCCCAACCAACCCACAGCATACAAGCTATCATGCCTACTATTCTCTTTTTCATCCTATCTTATTTTTATTACTTTATCTGCTTCGCCTCATCCCAGTCCCGGGGAAATACTTCTAAACTTATGATTCTTTCCGGAAGTGCCCACATCCCTTATGCGATGAGCTAATGCATGTTTTGATTTCTCAATGCTTATACGCTTACTGAAAGCTCAAAGCCAAGTCCAATTTCAGGTTCTGCAACTTACACAAACCGTCAGAGAGAACGAGCCGGACTATTTCGAGCCCAAATATAAGAATATCATTCCTATTAACACCAAAATTAAATCTACAGCTTTACTCTTTAAGTTCTTTTCACGGAAGAACATAGCTCCACACAGGAATGAAACCACTACACTTCCCCGACGAATCATCGACACAATGGAAATCATGGCTCCGTCGAGACTCAATGCGTAGAAATAAACAAAATCGGCCGCCGACAAGAAGATGGAAATAAGAATGATGCACCAATCCCAATGAAAAGCCGTAGTGGTCTTTCTCTTCGGATACCAAAGAAACATCATCACCGCTCCCATCATAAAGAGTTGGTAGATGTTGTACCACGACTGCACAATCATACGGTCGAGCCCAATGCCTCCCTCGCTTAGAGGAGCCATCAAATACTTATCGTAAAGTCCGCTCACAGCACCAAGCACCGAGGCGAGTACTACAAAATAGATATATTTGTCGTGTTTAAAGTCTATCCCCTCCTTCTTCCCCGATTTACTGAGCATAAAGAATGAGAGGACCGCAAGCAACACTCCAATCCACTGATACAGGTTCAGCCGTTCACCAAACACAAGCAAAGCTCCCACCAGCACCATCACGGGACGGGTTGCGTTAATAGGCCCCACAATAGTAATAGGAAGATGCTTCATGCCGAAATAGCCGAATGTCCACGAAGAGAGCACTATGAATGATTTCAACAACACATACTTATGCACTTCCCATCCGGCCTGTGGCACATAGAAGATGCTACCCTCAAGCACACTCGTCCCCGACAAGGAGAAAAGAATAAACGGCAAGAAGATAAGACTGGAGAAAAGCGTATTAAGAAAGAGCACCGGAATGACGGCATTGCCATTCAATGAGTGCTTTTTAAAAACATCGTAAAAGCCTAACAACACGGCTGATGTGAAAGCTAGTAATAACCACATACCCCTATAATTTGAATCATTTTACCTTTTCCTATAGCGAAGAAAGCGCAAACAAAAGCCGGACATCAAACAGCTTGCATCTAGCGCCAACCGTAGCCTCTTTTTCACCTATCTTCGCTTTTTCCGGGTGCAAAGGTAAGCAATTAATCTGAAAGAGAATGCAGATTGGAACAGGAAGGTTACAACCGAAGGATTTAGAAAAGAACGTATAGACCGGATGGAGAACCCGTAGATGAAAACCGTGTCACCTTTTAGACTATCTATAAAGAAAACGTATGGAACAGATGGAGAACCTTGCCTTTAAAAGATTTATAAGGAAAACACATTGCACGGACATAGAAGCGGAGATGAAAACCATATTACCCTTGGAGGATTCATAAAGAAAGCGCATAGACCGGACAGAGCCAAATAGAAGTCGCATAAACTTGGCTATCAGGATGTGGCACAAGTGAATACAAGTAAACCCCATATAGGCATAAAAGGTTATTTTGTTTATCCTTATCAGGTATACAAACGAATGTATATCAACTGTATTCAGGTTCTTATAATGAACACTTGTGACGGTAAGCTTGTCACACTTGTGACACATACCTATGTCACACTCATGCCAACGGCTTGGCAAAGGTGTGACATACATAGCTGTCACAACCATGCCAACAGCGTGGCATTACATCGAACAATAACGTACGTTGATAATGTAGTTAAGAGACGCTATGAATATGGTAGTAGCATAACAGATTCTCTTCGCTCCTTTTTTGTTCTCCAGTGCGTTTGGAGGGAGATATAAACAGTTCTTCCTCCATTCAGTTGAAAAGCTTTCAAATGACTATTCGTCATACAATATAGAAAAGAAAGCTACAGAGACTACGGCTTCCATAAACATAGGCAAGCCGATTGCCACTTTCAACTAAATGGAAGAAGAACCAAAAGGGTTGTTACGATTCACATCCTGTTACGAAGCGGGTTACCGCATTGAATTATTCATGACTGAAAACACGGGATAGGCTCTGACCCTATTTTATCAGTCCGAACTGAAATACAATACTCAACGCTTCCTGCGCCGCAACCAGATAAACACACCACACAAACCTATCACAAGCGGAATGCCATAACAGTAAACCCATTTGATAAGGGGCAAATCCATAGGCGTAATGCTTATGTCGTTGTCCAGATAGGGCTCCCGGGCAGAAGAGACCGGGAATTCACCATAACATAACCAACGGAATGAACCGGGAATCATAGTAAAATTATAAGATGAGATTCCCGGACGGGAAGATTTCTGCAATTCCGCGGTACTAAAACAATCCGCATCGCCCAATACGATAAGACGCTGTTCCTTGTCCTGATTCTTCAGTTTACGGGTCACAGCGATGGCCGTAGGATAAGCCCCCAGTTTTTCTCCTTTTAAAGAATCCAAAGAAAGGGGCTCGTTCACAAAGTCTTTTGTCTGATATTCAATCCAAGTTTTCAGGGAATCGGTTTGCAACAATATCGTCGGATGAAAACGAGTGGTATCCGTTACCTCCAAAGCTACCGCCGACGGCATGGTTACCGCACTGCGTTCCTTATAACGTAACATGCTCTTATAGAACCCTCCAACCTTATCGGCAGCAGCTTGAGTGGCCTTTGCCAAAACCAAATCTCCGGGATTAATTTCGGAGGGTTGCGCAATCACTCCCGGTAAGATATTTACCCCTAACGAATGAAGCAACGGATTCATTACTTCCTGCCGACCCACATCCGCCAGTATCATCATGTTGCCTCCCCGCTCAAGAAAACGGTCCACCACAGCCAGTTCTTTCTCACTCATCGGCATACGCATTTCGGCTATCAACAAGATGTTGATAGGAGCGGGAACACTATCCATTTGTTCCAAGTTCAGTTCTATCAAATCAAAGCCCTGATTAATCATGGAATAACGGAAACGCCCATGTGTAGCAAAGAGAGAGTAATCCCGGTCTCCTTTTTTAGAAATAGAACGTTCGTTATGCCCTACTAGAACCCCTACCTTAACGGGAGGAACAACCATCTTTTTCAGCGCCGCCGATATTTCGGTTTCCGACGGATGGTGCTCCATATCATCGAATAAGCGAAGGCGTGCCTGCTCTCCCGAGCCGCGTTCCACTACCCGGACAAAACGATAGTTCTCTTTCGACAAGTCTATCTTATCCATCAACTCTTCCGCACTCTTCAGCTTACGAGGATTGAAATTCTTCTTTTTCGCCACTTCATAAGCAATCTCACGAGCCGTCTTATTGGGATATTGACGATACAGGGAGCTGTCTTTCGGAGTAGAGTAATAGTAGACATACTTCATTTTAATTTCAGGTTTAAAACGCGTATACATTTTAAAACGCGCCAAATCCTTCTTCTGTCCACGGGGAGACGCTACATCGAATTCCTCGTCGAATATATCCACATAAGTAGTAATCGTTAAAGGCCCTGTCAGCTGTTTCATCACCTTCTGACTCTCTTTCGACAACGTACGTTGCTTGCTGCGCGTAGCATCATAAAAGCTCATAAACGCCGGTTGCGAACTGATAAAACCTATAAGAACGATGACACAGACCGCCAACACATAACGCAATGTTTTAACGCTGAAGCTGAGTCGTTTCCGTTCATTATTGAGCTTGATAACCGATAGCCAAAGGAACAATAAAATGACGGAAAGAAAATAGATAACGTCATCGCTGCAAATTAAACCACCCACCATCTCACTGGCACGCCCTTTAATGGATAGCCAATAGGTGATATCCCTGAAAAAGAGGGACTCCTGACCTATCTCGCCCACATAATTAAAGAAAGCCAGAGCCGAAAGGGTTGCCACTGCCGCCACCACCTGATAAGAAGTCAAGGCAGACATGAACAATCCGATGGCACAATAGGTCAGTATCAGCAGAAACATGGATAACAAACCGGATAAGATTAAGGTAATATCTACACTCGGTACAGAAAGAAACAGGACGACAGTAGGCAAAGCCAGTATGACGACAAAGAGCAAAGCAAACACCACCATCGATAAGAACTTACCTCCAATAATGTGTATACTGTTCACCGGCGATGAATAAAGCAACTTGATAGAGCCCGAGGAAAATTCACGGCTCATTAAGTTCATCGTCAGCAGGGGGATATACAAATAGATGGTACTCTGTATAACTTCATAAAGCCCTTTCATACCAAGCACCGCTCCGGCTGTTACACTAAAATTAATGGAACGCCCCAATGCTTTTATCTTGGCTATCTCCGTCAGAATATCCATAAAATCGAAGCCTACCTGGCAAGCAAACGCAACCAACAGCAGCCATGCCACAGGCGAGTAAAAAAGTACCGCAAGTTCGGTACGTGCAATTCTGAATATAAGTTTCCAATTCATTTCTCTAATCTTATTAATTTCTTCTACGGAAAAACCAAATCCCTACTCCCATTAAGACAAGCACCACAGGTATCACTACCATAAACAGGGTCTTCATTGTACCGATATCTTCCGTACCCACCGAAAATGTATTATCCGTAGCAGCAGGACGGCGTACATCGATAGGGAATTCCCCACCGGAGAGCCAACGGAAACTTTCAGGAATCAGATGAACGTTTCCCGATACATACCCGTCCCTCGAAACGGTAAGTTCGGCATTGCTGATGCAATCTGCATCACCACTAACCAGAATACGTTGTTCTTTACCATTTACCTGTCGGGAAAGTCCGTAAACAGTTACATAAGTTTGTTCTTTCTCGCCGGCGGATGCGTTACATGCCACAGGCGACTCGTTCAAATCCGTCTGTTCTTTTTCAATCCACACTCCCTGTGCTTCCGTCTCAAGAACCGGCGTATACTGAAATCCTTTCTCATTATCCAATATGGTAAGCGCTACACAACCGGGCATAGCCACTTTATACTGATATGTAGGAAAGAAGTCTCTGAATCCGAAAGTCAATGTACCCGATTCTTTTGTCGCCTTCGCCAATATCAATTCAGGCGAGAAATCGGAAGAGGCTTGTGCCAGTTGGTAGTCTTCCATCTTGATGCCTAATTGCTCAAGAAAAGGGTTCATCACCTCTTGCCGCCCCACATCTGTCAGGACAAACAAATTGCCTCCCCGTGCCAAATACTTCTCCATCTGTTCCCTGCCTTCGTCGGTAAAAGGCACTCTCATCTCGGCAAGCACCACGATATTTATCTCCTCGGGAATAGTGTCTCCATGCGAGATGTCCAACTCACAGACATCAAAGCCCTGACTAATCA
>ERZ791796.1580-NODE-1580-length-13110-cov-3.389200_pt1 | contig 13110 bp, 12 predicted proteins | sample MGYA00510311_ERZ791796 | MGnify/ENA primary metagenome ERZ791796 (study PRJEB30046, sample SAMN00792042) | human gut metagenome | study: EMG produced TPA metagenomics assembly of the A metagenome-wide association study of gut microbiota in type 2...
CGCCATGGGCGCGAGTGTGAGCGGGCCGCGGATCTCGACGTTTCCGATCTTCACCATGCGATCTCGAGCTCCACGGGGCAGTGGTCGCTGCCGTAAATGTCGGAAAGAATGCTGGCTGTCTCGACCTTTTCCGCCGCGCGGTCCGAGCACAGAAAGTAGTCGATGCGCCAGCCGGCGTTGTTCTCCCGCGCGTGGAAGCGGTAGCTCCACCACGAGTAGGCGTCCGTCTCGTCCGGATGCAGGGCGCGGAACGTGTCCGTGAAGCCGGCGTGCAGCAGCTCCTGAAACTTCGCGCGCTCCTCGGGGCTGAAGCCGGGGTTGCCGACGTTGCGCTTCGGGTTTTTCAGGTCGATCTCCGCTGCGGCGACGTTCATGTCCCCGCAGATGACGACCGGCTTGTGCCGGTCGAGCGAGCAGACGAATTCGCGGAACGCATCGTCCCAGTTCATCCGGTATTCCAGCCGGCGCAGGCCGTCCTGGGCGTTTGGCGTGTAGACGCACACAAGATAGAATTCCGGGTATTCGGCCGTGATCACGCGGCCCTCCAGATCGTGCTGCGGCAGGCCGAGATTATACTGCACGTCGAGCGGCTCGGCCTTCGTGAACACGGCGGTGCCGGAGTAGCCCTTTTTCTCGGCGCTGCACCAGTACTGATGGTAGCCCGGCAGGTCGAGCGCGATCTGCCCGGGCTGGAGCTTCGTCTCCTGCAGGCAGAAAATGTCCGCATCCAGTGCGCGGAACGTGTCCGCAAAGCCCTTGGTCACACAGGCGCGCAGCCCGTTGACGTTCCAGGATACAAGTCGCATTTCGTGTCCTCCGTTTTCACCGCTACGCAGCGGTTGATCGTGATGCCCTGATTGTAGAATTTCGCCTCATAGTCGGTCATGACGCCGACAGGGCCGTCGGCGTGCAGGTCGTGCGTGACCTCGCACAGCTCCCAGCCCTCCTGCTCGAACTGCTCGAGCGAGAAAGCGAACAGCGGGTCGTTGTCGGTCTTGAACCAGATCTCGCCGCCGAGCGGCAGCACGTTTGCATACAGCGCCAGAAAGCCCGCATAGGTCAGGCGTCGCTTGTGCTGGCGGGATTTTTTCCATGGGTCGGGGAAGTTGATGTAGATGCGTGAGACCTCGCCGGGGGCGAACATGTCGAGCAGGTTGGCTGCGTCCCGGTCGAGAAAGCGCACGTTTTCGAGCCCGCGCTCGGTCACGCGCTCCATGCCGACGACCATGGCGTCCGGAACTTTTTCAATCGCGGCGAGGAAGATGTCCGGATTTTGTGCCGCGGTGTCCGCCGTGAAGCGGCCCTTACCGCAGCCGAGCTCCAGATGCAGCGCCTGATGGCCAGGGAAGTGCTCCAGCCAGCGGCCGCGCAGCGCCTCGGGGTCAGTGATCAGTGTGGCCGCGCAGCGCTCCATGCGCGGGACGAGGTTGGGCTTTTTTCGCATTCTCATAGGTTGATGCTCCTGTCATAACAAGTCCTGATTTGATGTTTAGAGCATACCACACGCGCCCGAAAACTGCAACGCAGAAAACCGTTGCGCATTTCTAAAGAATATGTTAAACTTTATTTTATGCAAATTGCGAAATTTCATATCCGGGTGTAGCGCAGCTGGTAGCGCGGGTGGTTTGGGACCATCAGGCCGCAGGTTCGAACCCTGTCACTCGGACCATAAGTCCACCGTAATTTCGATAGAATTACGGTGGGCTTTTTCTGTGCCTGGAAACTGTTTGAAATAAGACTTTTGGCCGTTTTGGCATATAAATTGATCCCACTGCGGAGAAATTCCGCAGCGGGATTTTCATTTTATGTAGGCTTTTTTTCCACAAGTGTAGCAGTAATCGTTAGATTTACGTATATTCGTTGAATTCGTGCTGCCTCTTTCTGGATGAACAATTCATTTCAGTCTTGAAATATGGAATTAATTTCTTTATAATGGAAATGCGTGGATAACGCAGACGAAACATATCATTAGAACGAAATGCGCTGATGATTTTTGGTGAAGAAAGCAAATGGGCTTCTAATGTACTCCATTTTACGGACTGAGCCGAAGTTGTATTTTCGTGGAGTTTGCCACTCTGCGTGCAGCGCAAAACATAGTCGTGCTTTCGTATTATAGCACATTGCCTATTCAAATGCAATTGCATCGGCAAAGAAATGGAAGAAAAAAGTACAATTTTGTCAACTCGCGTTAATTTTTCGCAGAGAATTCCGTTGACTTAAAGTTCAGCGCCGTCATTCCAGCAGTCCGGATGAAATTAAAATAAGATCCACACCCAACATAATCACTGCACAAGGAGGAATTACAAAATGGCAAAGGGTGAGAATATCTTCAGACGGCGGGACGGTCGCTGGGAGGCTCGGTATATCAAGGGTCGTGAGCTATCCGGAAAAATCAAGTATGGATACTGTTATGGGAAAACATATCGGGAAGCCAAAGAGAAAGCCGCAAAGCGCAAAGCAGCTTTGGCAAATGGAGTTCCCTTACTGACATCCAGAACGCAAAAACCGTTCTCCAGCTATTGCTTGGAATGGCTGCATACAAAGAAATGCACGGTGAAAGAATCGACATATATTAAATACAGCACCGCGGTCAATAAGCACATCATGCCAAAGCTGGGCGAGTGCTGCTCGTTGGGATTTACCACAGAGCTGATGGATGACTTTATCAAAGAGTTACAGTTTGAAGATGAGCTGGCGCCGAAGACGGTGCATGATATTCTAGTCGTGCTGCATGGCATTTTGAAGTTCGCTTCCTCGAAGTTTGCAGGCTCATTTCCCGCGGTGGAGATCAACTATCCGAAGATTGGCAAGAAGGAGATGCGCGTTTTGTCCAGAGAAGAGCAGGCGCGCCTCGTTGCCTATCTACATGAGGATCTGGATTCGTGCCGATTTGGTATCTTGCTGGCGCTATGTACAGGCATACGAATTGGTGAACTCTGTGCACTGCAGTGGGAAAGTGTTTCTACAAACGATAAAGCTATCCGAATTGCAAAGACCCTGCAAAGGCTGCATGATACCAGCGTATCGCAAGGTGCTCGAACAAGGATTGTGATTGGTCCGCCAAAAAGCGATACCTCCGTGCGAACGATCCCTATGACGGAATACGCAACCGGGCTTTGCAGGCGCATGAAACCGCAAAGTTCAGCTGCGTATGTTCTGACCGGAACGGAAGCGTTCATGGAGCCGCGGACATTGCAGTATCGATTGGAAAAGTACACGCAGGCATGCGGTCTGGAGGGCGTGCATTTTCATACGCTGCGCCACACATTTGCAACGCGAGCTGTTGAGGTCGGATTTGAAGTTAAATCATTGTCAGAAATATTAGGACATGCCTCTGTGACGATCACGTTGGACCGGTATGTGCACGCTTCGCTGGAACTGAAACGGGATAATATGCAGAAATTGAAGGTAGTGGGTCTATGATCTACGCAGTCAAAACTAGTGTAAGTGAATATCATAAAAACGGGAAAAGCCTTGCATAGCAAGGCTTTTTCTTCGCTTTTGTAGTGGAGTGGCAAACTCCACGAAAGCTCCGCTGACACATCTGCATTAACAAAAGATGTTCGTTTTTGTGCAGCTATGGCGGAGACGGTACTTACTTGAATTGCGCACCTTGAATGGATATTTTTGTACAGCAATTTGCAAATTCAATATCTGTGTAGAGCCTTTGCCCCTGGACGGCTTCGTGCTGAACCGATGGGGGGCAGAGATACAGATATCAATGTAGGGATGTGAGATATGTGACAACAACAGCGAGCAGCTGTTTGACAGAGGAGCGCTCTGCCGATGTGATCATTCAAATAGCAAAACCTGTATTGGAACAAAAGAAGCTGTACCTGATAACGAAGCGTGCTTTTGACATAGTATGTTCTTTCTTGGGCCTGCTGATTCTGGCAATCCCGATGATAATCATTGCATTGATTATCACTTTGGACTCGCCAGGTTCCCCAATTTTTAAGCAGGAGCGGCTCGGCCTCCATGGGAAGCCGTTTATGATCTATAAATTCAGGTCAATGCGTCTTGACGCAGAGGAAAACGGCCCGCAGTGGGCAGATGAGCAGGATCCAAGATGTACTCGCTTTGGCCAAATTCTCAGACGCACCCGGCTGGACGAGCTTCCTCAGTTCTATAACATCCTGCGCGGCGACATGAGTTTCGTCGGCCCGCGGCCGGAGCGTGCTTATTTCTACGGAGAATTTGAAAAATACATTCCCGGTTTCTCCAACCGGTTAATAGTTGTTCCTGGCCTGACTGGACATGCTCAGGTGAATGGCGGATATTCTCTGAAGCCGGAAGAAAAGATCATCTACGATATGGAGTATATAGAAAAGCGATCGATTTGGATGGATTTGGCGTGTATTGGAAAAACGATCCGCGTCGTTTTGTGCGGCGCGGGCGCCCGATAAAGAAAGATGCGTTTGGAGGACAATCCCAGAATATGAACGAAAGTAAGAAACCGTATGCTTCCGTGGGGGGCACAGAACTGTCACTATGGGATATTACAAAGATCCTGTTGGCAAAGATTCATTGGCTGCTCCTTGCGGGGGTCGTTGCTGCTGCGGGCGTTTATGCAGTAGTAACAATTTTTGTTACGCCGACCTATGAATCTCGAGTGAGTTTTTATGTATATAACAGTGCGGACAATTCTTCACAGGGAACAATCAATAACAGCGACCTTCAGGCGGCGGAGAGCCTTGCTACGACCTATTCAAAGATCCTGGCGAGCAATTCTGTTTTGGATTCCGTCCTGAGTGATTTGAGAGCAGAAACCTCATTGTCGAGAAAGGAACTTAGCCGCATGGTGAATGTCTCCGTTGTGTCGGATACACAGTTGCTGGAGGTGGCAGCGACCTCGACCGATCCGGAGCTTGCCTGTAAGATCGCCAATTCCTTTGCAAAAGTTGCGCCTACTGAAATCGTTCGTATTACCAAGGCGGGCGGCGTCGAGGTCGTGGACCGACCGGAGGTGGCAACGGAAAAATCTGCGCCCAAAACCGTATTTGACAGCGCGATTGGATTTGTGGTTGGCGTGATACTGGCTTCAGTTGCTATTATTCTGCGAATGATGGCCGATACGACCATCTACCTGCCGGAGGACATTGAAAAGTCCGCCGGTGTGACTGTCCTTGGTCAGATACCGGACATCCATGCGACAAATGAGAATGCTGGCTGCTGGAAGCTGGCGGAGGGAGGTGCAGTGCTCTATGGCGAAAAAGAAAGAAAGCCGAAAGGTAGCGATTGAAGCTGTTCGTACAAACAGGAAACGTCTGCTGACCAATGAATCTCCATTTGCGATAAAGGAAGCCTATGTAAAGTTGCGCACCAGTTTGATGTTCTGCATGACGGCGGATAAGGAGCGCCCATGTACGAGCTTCGCCGTCACTAGCTCAAAGCCCTCTGAGGGCAAGAGCCTGACAGCAGCAAACATTGCCATTAGCTATGCAATGTTGGGCAAAAAGGTGCTCTTGATCGATGCGGATATGCGCAAGCCAACGCAGCGCCGCCTTTGGAGGGTGGAGAAGCCTACCGGCCTGTGCGACTTTCTTGCCAAAATATCGAAGCTCGAACTGGACAAGGTGAAAGATCTGCCGCTCTGGATCGTTTGCACTGGAACCATCCCGCCGAACCCCTCCGAACTGCTTTCATCTGAGCGTATGAAGCACTTCGTGGAAGAAAGTACAAAGGTTTATGACTATATTATTATCGACACGCCGCCGATCAATACGGTCGCTGACGCCCAAATTGTTTCGACCTATGTGGACGGTGTGGTACTCGTAGTCAAGTCCGGCAATACGACGGAGGACGAGCTGAACGAGGCCATCGATGCAGTACGCCGTGCGGGCGGAAACCTATGCGGCACGGTGCTCAACGGCCTGAATATGAAATCCGTGAAGAATGCTTACAAATATAAATATGGGGGCAAATACGGATATAAGTATTCCTATTCTGAGTCGTATGAAGCGCGGTAATATGAAGCTCGACTTGTCGCTTGACTACCATGCCCATATTCTTCCCGGCTGCGACCATGGGAGCGATGGCCTTACGACCTCGTTGAAACAGGTGGAGATGGCAGCTTCTGCTGGCGTGAAAACGATCTGTGCAACGCCGCATTTTTACCCGCACAAGGAGTCCGTCGAATCCTTCCTGCGCCGTAGGAAGAAAACTGCAGGGCTGCTGCTCCGTGAGCTGCCTGAAAACGCTCCGCTGATTCAGCTCGGCGCAGAGGTGCTGATCTGCGATGGCATGGAACGGCTGGACGGCCTGAACCGCCTGTGCCGTGAGGGTACAAACGAGCTCTTGTTGGAAATGCCGTTTTATGCGTGGCCGGAGTCGATCTGGGACACGCTGTATCTTCTGTGTGACCTGGCGGATATTCAAATTGTCCTTGCTCACGCAGAGCGGTATCCTGCAGAGAATATTGAAAAACTGATTTGTGAGAGCGTGCCGCTCCAGCTCAATGCAGAATGCCTGACAAAGCCGCTGAAACGTAAACGGTATCTTGAATGGATTGAAAATGGATATGTAAAGTACCTCGGAAGCGATATCCATATGCTGGGAGATATGTACAAAGATTGGACTAAATGCCGAAGGCTTCTAGACAAATAATTGGAGCAGAAAGGGGCGCTTTATGAGCGCAGAGAGATATGGAGCATATTCTGTACTTATGTCAGTCTATAGCAAGGAAAACCCGGCATGGCTGAAACTTGCAATTGAAAGCATACAGGATCAAACACTGCCGACTAACGATTTTGTTTTGGTATGTGATGGGCCGTTGACTCCGGAATTGGATGGTGTCATAGCTGAAAAGCATTGTCAGATGGGCGAAATCTTAATGGTCGTGCGGCTTGAGAAAAACGTGGGTTTGGGGAATGCCTTGAATGAAGGAATAAAACATTGCAGGAATGAACTGGTTGCGCGTATGGATAGTGATGATATTGCATATCCAGACAGATGCGAGAAGCAGGTCACAATCTTCAATAAGTATCCGATTGTAAGTATTTGTTCAGGCACGGTAATGGAATTCTCGAAGAACCCGGAAACCATAAACTGTAAAAGGGCCTTGCCGGAGAAAAACAAAGAAATCATTGAGTTCGCTAAAAAGCGGAATCCGTTTAACCATCCATGTGTAATGTATAAAAAATCGGCAGTAGAGGCAGTAGGCTCGTATCAGCACTTTTATCTGCTGGAGGACTATTATCTGTGGATTCGAATGCTGATGGCTGGTTATGAGGGATACAATATTCAAGAGCCGCTGCTCTATATGAGAGCAGGTACAAGTATGTATAAACGAAGGGCGGGTCGGCGTTACGCAAAAACGCAGATAGAATTGTTCCGTTTCATGTGGAAGCAAGGATTCATAAATGCTTGGCAATATGCTGAGAGTTGCATTATCCGAAGTAGTTCTGCGCTGTCACCGAACTGGCTGCGCCAATATGTATATGAGACATTTTTGCGTGAATGAGGCCGCATAAATATGAGAACGATCGTACAACGCACAGAAATGACAGCCCACCAGATGCTCCTGCTTGAAATGCTGAAAGATATTGATTGCATCTGCAAAAGGCACCGAATATCATATCAGCTTTTTGTAGGCACTGCACTAGGGGCAGTCAGACGTAATTCTATGAGATGATGTTGCTGATGTCATTTTTGCTATTCAGCGTATTCAGTGTATATAATCGTTTCTTTTTGGAGGGTATAACTGATTTGCTCCAGACATCCACTATATTCAGCAGGAACACAGTACTTATTCCAATGCAATTTTCAAAGTTTCGAAGGAACAACACTGCTTGCATAGGGAAATATCACCATAAGGATTCACTTGTGCATTTAGTGGGTACATTGATGCTTTTTAATGTAATAATTTCGGGAATATCGAGCAAAAAGTAAAATTCAATTTGCCGCAAGTGAATCTCAAGTGTGGAAGAGAGTAGAAGATTTATGCATCGTGTACTGCATTTTATGGCGGATATCCAAGTTTGTTCAGGGGTGGCAACCGTAGTGATGAACTATTACCGCCATATAGACCGTAACCGTATTCAGTTTGACTTTCTATATTTTGAGGATAGCCCGCTGTCTTATGAGCGGGAGATTCGCTCCTTGGGGGGCAGGGTTTTTCGCATTCCGAGACCAAGTCTCCTTTCTTTAGGGGAAATTTGCACTTTTTTTAGCTTACATCAAGGTGAATTTTGGATCCTACATTGTCATCCCGTTTGGTCTGCCGCAGTTTTGGAACCGCTTGCTAGACGCTGCGGTGTTCATACCATTATTCTGCACAGCCATAGCGAGAAGCCGGGGGAATCTAGAACAAGTATCCTGCGCAACCAATTGTTATTGCGTCTGTCTGCTGGAAGAGTGGATATGTTCTTTGCTTGTTCATGCGCAGCGGAGGCATCTTTCATGGGGATTCCGCATGTGGTATACATTCTCCCTAATGCTATTGATGCACGCAAGTTTTTCTTTGACGATGTTGCTCGACAATCGTGTCGTAGGCAGTTAGGAATCAACCCTGATGCGCCGGTTATTGGGCATGTTGGTCGTATGGTGGATGTGAAAAACCATCGCTTTATACTAGAAATGTTTTCCGCTCTCAGACAGAATATGCCAGCGGCGCAACTGCTACTGATTGGCGATGGTCCTTTGAAGCAGGAGCTTTATATTCGGGCCGCAGAGTTGGGGATTCAGGACAGCGTTCATTTTTTGGGGACTTGTCGGGACATTAGCCCGCTGTACGCTGCCATGGATATGTTTGTTATGCCATCGTTGTATGAAGGTCTCAGTATGGCTTTGTTAGAAGCACAGGCATCTGGTCTGCCATGCTTAATTTCAGACAGAGTATCTCTTGAATCGAATGTGACAAATCGGATGACCAGTCTAGCGTTAGAGGAGCCTGAGGAATGGGCTAACGTTTTGGAAAAGCAACTGAAAACAACTTTGAATCGTTCAATCGGTATTAAAGAAGCATTTGAACGGAGTAATTTAGATATTCACACAGCTGCTCGGGAGCTGACTGTGCTTTATGAAAGAAGCTGATTGTGTTATGAAATTTCTTTTTTTTAACATAGCTTTTTTGATGTTGCTGTGTGGATTAGAAGTCACTCCACTATCGATTTACCCGCAGAGACGCTATTTGAATTCTCGATTTCTTCTGACATTAGGGATTTCCTATTTGTGTTTCCTTGCAATGTTCCGTGGAGCCTCTTGCGGCAACGACACGGAAAACTATCGGGAGTTCTTCCAAACAGTTGCCTCGCAAAAAAGCCTATGGTATACCATTCAGCATACTAGCTTTGAGCCTCTTTTTACTGCATTAGCATTTTTTCTTAGCCGAATAACACGGGACTCTCAGATTTTGATTATTGTCTCATCGTTGTTTTCCTTTACTGTAACAGGCCGTTTTCTGGCAAAGTTTTCTCGCGCACCTTGCTTCAGCTTGTATCTTTTTTTCACTCTACAGATATTTGATTTCTATCTTTCAGGCATACGTCAGACCTTGGCTATTTCTATGCTGCTATTGGCATATGAAGCAATGCTAGAAAAGAGTAATCTGCGGACATTGTTGCTGATCTTGCTTGCAGGTTTTTTTCATCGCACAGCATGGATCTGCTTTCCAATATTTTTTTTAATACGAATATGTCATCGTCAGGTGTTCGTTAAAATTACAATCTTGGTTAGCCTCGTATGCTTATTAGGTTCCAGATACATAATTGCTGTTATTGCGTCAGTTTTTCCGCGATATCAGATGTATTTTGGAAGTAGCTATCTGAGAACTGGGCTTAAGCTGTCTCTAGTACTCTATTTTCTGGTGTTTAGTATGGTGCTGTTAGTGGGTGAACTAGGCGGGACTAAGGATAGTGCCACCACTAGGAATAAGCAGGATGAGTGGGACTTTAGATTGTCGTTTTTGCTATTAGTGGTGTGTGTCTTAGGCTATACTGCACCAGTATTCAGTCGCATTCTACAATATTTCCAATTGTATCTTTGCGTGTATTTTGCAAACCGTTTATATAACATGTCAATTCAGATTCAGCGAATTCTTCTGCTGTTCAGTCTGATAGCATTCGCAATATATACTGGTACAATTCACTTTCTACGCACGCCAGAGTGGTATACCACATATCCGTTTGTGTTCTGCTGGAACAACTGAAACCATAGGGGAAGATCTGTTGCATGAAACGTACACCCGAGGGGACAATCGCCAAGAATTCCGCCATGCTGATGGCAATGAATATTGCAAAGATGCTTTTTCCGCTGATGACGCTGCCGTATCTGACGCGCGTACTATCCACGGACTGCTATGGCAGTGTGGTGTATGTCAAGTCGGTTATGACCTATATGCAGTTGGCAGTGGATTTCGGGTTCGTACTCTCTGCGACGAAGAGTATCGTGTATGCCCGCGGTGATATGGCGGCGCAGGAGAAGATTGTCGGTGATGTGCTGCTGGCGCGATTGTGGCTGGCGGGTGCGGCTTTCGCTGTGCTCCTGCTGCTTACGGCGGTGCTGCCTATTCTGCATAGTCATGTGCTGCTGACACTGTTCTCGTTTCTGCCAGTTTTTCTAACGATTTTCCTGATGGATTTCCTATTTCGCGGATTGGAGAAAATGGAAGCCATTGCGCTGCGATTTGTTGTAATGCGCGGGATTTCGGTGGCGCTGACATTTGTGGTTATCCGCTCCGACGCGGATGTTCTCCTGATTCCACTGCTGGATGCGCTGGGTACGCTGGTGGCTGTGGCAATGGTTGTTCCGCAGTTGCGGCGATTGGGACTCCACATACACTTGTCCCATGACAAGCGGGCGGCGTGGGGAATGCTGCGAGATTCCGCGGTCTATTTCGTCTCTAACGTGGCCTCTACGTCCTTCAGCGCGCTGAATACGCTGATTATTGGCGTGATTCTGACAACCCGTGAGGTTGCATATTGGGGTGTGTGCATCCAGGCTATCGCGGCGGTGCAGGCACTCTATACGCCCATCACCGACAGCCTGTATCCAGTAATGGTGCGAGAGCGGCGGCTGGGGCGAATACGGCAGATGTTCCTATTATTTTTGCCGTTAGTCGCGGCTGGCTGCGCCGCAGCGTGGCTTTTGTCAGACTTTGGTATTCGCTTGGTCGGCGGCAATGGGTACGCGGAGGCGGTGCCGGTGTTCCGATGCCTGATACCGGTGTTGTTTTTCAGCTTTTTTGCTCTGCTGCTTGGCTGGCCCGCGCTGGGGGCAATCGACCGCATCGCGGAAACGAGCCGCAGCACGGTGTATGCTCTGTGCTTCCAGCTGCTGGGGCTGCTGGCGTTGCAGTGTAGCGGACACTATTCTCTGATGGCGGTCGCCGTTCTGCGCAGTATAACGGAGGCTGTTCTCTGTGGTATCAGAGGCGCCTATGTCTGGAAGAACAGAGGAGAGTTTGCGGATATGAAGGGGGCGGACAAATGACGGAGATCACGAATCTGCGGGAGATTCAGCTGCTGGAGCTGGGCATTCTGCAGCATCTGGCGGACATTTGTCGCAAGCACGGCATTCGCTTTTTCCTGTCGAACGGAACGCTCCTCGGCGCGGTGAAATATGGAAAATTTATCCCATGGGATGATGATGTGGATATTCTGATGCCGCGGGCGGACTATGACTGTCTGATGCATTTGCCTGATATTGACACGGCGTGCTACCGGCTTTTTTCACAGGAACGTATGCCGGCATGGCGGTTGCCGTTTGCCAAACTCTGCGATATGCGGACGGAAAAGCGTGAAACGAGCGCCAATTTCGGTCTGCCTACTGGGTTGGATATTGATATTTTTCCAATTGACGTCTGGAGCGGAGGCGAGCGGCAGGCGCGACGCTGCGGACTGTGGCGGCGCGGCGTATCTGCGGCGGTAGAAGAAGAATTTACCACGCCGCGAACCGGCTGGAGGCGGCTGGTGCTCCATACTTTCTGGTGCATCAGCCACTGTTTGGGGAGCAGATTCTTTTGCCAACGCATCGCATCGGAGGTGCGGCGCGGGCAGGAGGCGAAGAAGCCTGTGTATGTGGGTTGCGTCGTGTGGAGCCTGTATGGCCGCAGGGAATTGCTTGCGGCAGAAGTGTTCCTCGATAAAACGGAGGTTATGTTTGAGGGGAAGCGCTACCCGGCACCGGTCGGATATGACCGGTATTTGAGCAGCCTTTATGGGAACTATCGACCGGACCCGCCGCCAGAGAAGCAGATCTCGCACCATCATTTCCGGGTTTGGTACCGTTAATAACCGTATTTTTCTGCATGACCGCGGCGTGTAGTGAAATAAATCAAAAGAAAAAGGGAGCGAAAAAATGCAGCACAGGAAACGAACCAAAGTGGTTGCGGCGTTGATGGCACTTTGCATGCTGGCATCACTGCTCCCAGTGACGGCTCTCGGTCTGGAACCGCAGGGTGCAGAACTGGGTAAGGGCAGCAGCATCGACGGCACCGGCTACCATGTCACCTCAGTGAAGAATCACTCCATTGCGCCCGACATCTCTGAGCGGGTCATCATCACCAACAATGATGCGGGCAACTCGCAGACGGTTGCTAACGTCATGGAGGTGAACACCGCGGGCGGCCGCGCAAAGATCGTGGCCGGCTACGGCAACCGCAACCCCAAGGAGCAGGGCTGGACCTTGAAAACCACCACGGATCAGGCCCATGTCTACGAACAAGAGACAGGATTGAACGTAGTGGGAGGCGTCAACGCTTCGTGGTTCAACATCAATACCGGCGAACCCTCCGGCTATCTGGTGATGAACGGCGTGGTGCACCACGACAACTCCAGCCGTGCCTTTGTCGCCGCGTTTGATGACGGCTCGGTCAACGTCTTCAAGGAGGGCACGACCCTTGCGCAGGCCGAGGCCAGCCAGAGCGAGAAGCAGGGCACGTCCGTAAAGGTCCTGGAGGCCGTGGACGCGCTGGTCGCCATGGTGTGGGATGGCAAGGTCGTCGTCTCCGAGTCCGGCAACAGCGGTTACTATCCCCGCACCTGCGTGGGCGTGAAGGCCGACGGCACGGTCGTCCTGTTCCAGGCCGACGGCACAATGGCACCCCGCTCCGTGGGCTATACCGCGGCCGAGGAGGCACAGATGATGGTGGCTCTCGGCTGTGTGGCGGCG
>ERZ791796.1583-NODE-1583-length-13093-cov-3.020172_pt1 | contig 13093 bp, 8 predicted proteins | sample MGYA00510311_ERZ791796 | MGnify/ENA primary metagenome ERZ791796 (study PRJEB30046, sample SAMN00792042) | human gut metagenome | study: EMG produced TPA metagenomics assembly of the A metagenome-wide association study of gut microbiota in type 2...
CTGCATATCCCAAGAGTCGTCAATATGTAATCGGTTTGAACTTAACCTTCTAAAATTAAACGACAATGAAGAACAAATTTTATACATCACTTACAATACTGTCTATCTTTGGGTGCACAGTATTTACTTCCTGCGAAGATTTGTTAGACACAAAGTCTCCCTCATCTATTGAAGATACGGATATTTTCTCAAACAAAAGTCTGGTTGAAGGAGCTATCAACAATATCTATACTTATTACGGTGAACAGAATTATCGCGCCCGCTATTTACCCTATTATGGTCTGAATACGGACATTGAGTGGTATAACTCTTCAGACAAAGGAGATGCCAAAGCCGGAGTTGTTACTTTCAGCGCTTTACCTGGCAATACGGAAATGAATATAGCTGATAGTAAAGAACCATGGTCTAATATTTATAGCGGTATTGAAAAAGCCAATCTTGCAATCAAAGGTCTTGAAACCTCCGCAGATATGGAAGACAGTTTCATACAACAATTATACGGTGAAGCTCTTACTTTACGAGCTATGGCATATGTAGACCTGATCAATGCATGGGGCGATGTACCTGCCCGCTTCGAACCTGTATCAACAGCAACCGTATACACCCCGCGTACTGACAAATACATCATTTATAAACAACTCATCAAAGATCTACAAACTGCCGAGAAACTGGTGGCATGGCCTAATGAAACGGCTACAACTTCTACTGTAGAACGTATCAACAAAGCATTTGTAAAAGGTATGCTGGCCCGCGTCTGTCTACAAGCTGCAGGATACTCACTGACAGCCGACGGAACATGCGCCAAAAGCACAGATCCGGAATTGGATAAATCGGTCCTATACCCCATTGCATTACAAGCTTGCAAAGACGTTATGGACCAAGAAGGCAAATCCGTAGCACTAAAAGAAAACTTCCAAGACATCTTCGAAGATATCTGTCGTGACGTAGTAAAAGCAGGCAGCGAATCATTATGGGAAATACCTTATGCTAATGAACCGACTGCACGCGGACGTATGGTATACACTTTCGGTTTGAAACATAAAAATACCGATGATATGACAGGAGCTGCCCAAGGCGGACAGGCCGGCCCCACCCCATTTTTCTATTTTGACTACTCCGAGAATGACAAGCGACGCGACATCACATGCGTTCCTTATGTATGGGATAAGGAAAAGCAAGTCGCCAATTCTATAAATACCTGGTACTTCGGCAAACTCCGTTATGAATGGATGGACCGTAGAGCAAGCGGTAATGATGATGGAATCAACAAAGTATACATGCGTTATGCAGACATTATTTTGATGAGAGCCGAAATAGAAAACGAGCTGAACGGCCCTGAGGCTGCCGCACCTTATCTAAAGAAAATACGACAACGCGCATTTTCCGAAGCAAACTGGCCTAAAGAAGTGGAGCAATATGTAGCAGCTGCCTCTGTAAGCAAAGAAACTATGTTCAATGCTATTATAGACGAACGTGCATTTGAATTCTGCGGTGAAATGATACGCCGAGCCGACTTGATCCGCTGGAACATGTTAAAGAAAAAACTAGATGAAGCCAAGACAAAAATGTATGACCTGCGTTCGTTAAGCGGTGAATATGATTGGCTGACAGGACACCTGTATACCAAACCCATAGACTTCAAATGGAAACGCAATGGAGTTGAATATACACTTTCTAAAAAGGCGCTTCAGTTCTATGGTCTTCAACCAGGCGAAAACAAACTTGACCCAAGCGGATATGTAGAATATACTGACAGCGAAGGTAAAACTACCACATGGATCAAAGAAGATAATCTTAAAGATGATAAGATAGAATCCCTTTATCTGCAAGATCCTGATAAATATATGTACTGGCCTATTTTCCAGTACAATCTGGATGCCAACCCAGCGCTGGAGAATTATTCCTGGTATGGTAAATAATCTATTAAACTCAAATCATTATGAAGAAATATATAATCACAGCAATAGCTCTCGCCACGCTACTGATTGGCAGCGTAACATTTACTGCATGTGAAGACATTGACGATATACATGAGTTATCATTAAATCGCCTGTTGTCCCCCACCAACCTGATTGGAAAGATAAACAGTAAAGTAAACATAACAGCATCATGGGATGCCATGGACAATGCCACAGCCTATATTATTGAATTCTATAAAGAGGACCCTAATTGCGAAGGTACACCTGTTCTCTCCGAAACAATAGAAGGTACAGAATTCACTAAAGAAGGACTGGAAGGTGAAACAGAATATACTATCCGGGTAAAATCCATAGCTGAGGGACTAAACGACTCCAAATGGAGTGTCATCTCCCGCACAACAGAAGTTATAGAGCAAATTCTCAAAACTATTGAGGATACAAACGTCAACGACAAGACCGCAACTATAAAATGGACTGCCGGAGAAGCCGTTACAGAGCTCCAACTTTCTTGGATAGATAAGGATAAAAAAACCCAAAAAGCGACACTGAAAATCAGTGAAGCAGAAGTTGCTGCCGGCCAAAAGGTGCTTACAGATTTGATTCCCTCTACTGCTTATGAGATCAGAATCAAGAATGATAAAAAGACACGTGGCATCAGAACGTTTACTACAAAAGCAGACCTTACAACAGTAATTCAAGTGCATAGCGGTGATGACTTAACTGCAATTTTGGATAATGCAAAAGAAGGCGCCTACATTGCAATTATGGATAATGCCAAATATACTATATACGCACCAGATGATGATGCAAAAACTTATACATTAAATAAATCACTTACAATTTCCGGTTATTACTCAAGCAACAGACCAACAATCAAAGGATGTATCACCATTGGTTCTTCCGTTAAAACTTTAGAACTTTCTAATGTTATTCTCAATGGAGAAAAGAAAGCAGACGGGCTATTGATAATGGGAAAAGACCCTGCTGAAATTGAAACATTCAAAGTAAACGGCTGTGATATATCCGACTATAAGAACAGTGTTATCAATAATGAAAGCAAAGTAAATATCGGCTCTATAACTATTCAGAACAGCACTATTAGCAATATAGGCAGAGATGTTATAGACATACGTGGCGGTAAATTGAAATCAATAGAAGTGTCGGCTTGTACTTTCAACAACACTGCTCGCACATTCCTACGTAATAATTCCAGTTCCATTGCAACGATTTCATTCACTCAATGTACTTTCTATAAGGTATGTCATCTTGACAACAAAGATAATAACGGTTTGTTCCTTATGGATAAAACAACGGATAATAGCGAATTAATTGTAAAGCAATGCTTATTCTACAATATTGGAATGGAAAAGTTAGGAGACAACAAGTATGTTGGCACATGGACCAGGAGCGATAAGATGAAGGCCTCAGAAACTTATGCAGACAATTATTATTATGACAGTCCCAATTTATGGACAAACAGTAAATATGCAAAAGACTATTCCATGGTTGCAACTGAAGCCAATCCTCAATTTATAGATGCAGAAAATGGTAACTTCACTGTGGGCAATAAAGAATTAGTCGGAAATGAAATTGGCGACCCGCGTTGGCTTAAATAAAACAATAGTATAAGCAAATTGATGTACAAAATAGAGGCTATTCAAAAAAGTTGAATAGTCTCTATTTTTATATTCCTTATTTACTGTAAAACTAAAAACCCCAAAATCACTTATAAAGGTTTCCTCAGGAGGACAGAAAGTTTTTTTCATGCGTGCCAGTTGCAGTTCTGCTAGCAGAATTGGGCCACTTTATTCCAACTCATCCTCTCCCCATAACTCTTTGTCCGAAGGGGCTTTCCAGAGGCTCCAAGCTATTGCCGAGCCAATAACAAGCAAACTAATTAAATACACGATCATAGTTACGGTTTGGTTTTGTAATTATTCAAAAAGAACATATCAAAAACATTAATGTTCATTCCGGGCACTAAACAGCAGCCTATTTCAGTACCTTATCCCTATACTCCGTTGGTGTCATCCCCATTTTCTGTTTGAAGCATTTACTGAAATAACGCGGATCGTTGATACCTACCATGTAGGATATTTGCGTCATGGAATATTCTCCCGTTTCTATCAGTTGTACTGCACGATTAATGCGCATTTCCTTGATGAATTCAATAGGCGCCAAACCGGTCAGGGTCTTCAGTTTCTTGAAGAAGACAGAACGGCTGACGGCCAGCTCGTGCACAAAATCATCCACTATCAGTTCACCGTTATCCATGTTCTTCTCCATAAATTCGACAAGGCGGTCCATAAACTTACGGTCGTTGGGAGACATGACCGGAGATTTGTCCGTTTCCGGATTATCGGTAAGACGCTTCTCCGTCTGTTCATCGGAGACAGGTATAGCCATTCCTGCCGACATCAAGTCCTGACGGTACAGCACTTGTAACTTCTGCCGCTGAACAAGCAAATTCTTCACACGCGCTTTCAAATAAGTAGCACTGAAAGGTTTGGTTATATAATCATCGGCACCATACTCCAGACCTTCCAACTTGCTTTCAATGGACGACTTTGCGGTAAGCAGCACAATAGGGATGTGGCTGGTTGTCATATCCGCACGTAACTCGCGGGTCATGGCAATACCGTCTTTCTCCGGCATCATCACGTCACTGATAATAATATCCGGCAAGAGCTTCAAAGCCTTATCACAACCCTCCATGCCGTCAGCAGCTTCTACAATACGGTATTCGGGCGAGAAAATGCTCCGCAGAAATATGCGCAACTCGGCATTATCTTCCACCAGAAGCATCAGTCCTTTGGATGTTGCCATGTCCTCATTCTCCTGTGCTTCTCTTTCCGTTTCCGATTGCGGGGAGACCGTTTCTTCCGTTTGCTGCCGCTGCACCTCCAGGCAAACCGTTGCATCATCCTGCATGAATTCCACCGAATCGTCATAATGCTCTTTTCCTTTCTGGAAATCGATTTTGAAACAGCTTCCCTCGCCCAGTTTGCTGTCTACCGAGATCAGTGCCTTATGCATTTCCACCAGTTCCTTCACCAATGACAGACCGATGCCTGTGCTTGGATTGAACAAGTTACGGTCTACCATATTCTCGAAACGGACAAAGATCGACTTCTTCTTGTTCTCGGCAATACCAATGCCCTGATCCTGCACGCCAATGGAAACAGTGTCTTTGTCTTCATGGATAAACACCTTAATCATCTTTCCATTCGGAGTGTACTTGAAGGCATTGGAAAGCAGGTTGAAGATTATCTTTTCGTACTTGTCAGCATCTATCCACAGATAGAGTCCGGGCTTCTCCGTTTCAAACAAGAAATCAATCCGGTGCTCCTCGGCTACGGAATCGAAGTTTTCCATGACCTTACGGGTGAACGCCACCACATCAACACGTTGCACCTGCATCTTCATCTTCTTGTTCTGTATCTTCCGGAAATCGAGTATCTGATTGATCAGATGCAGCATACGGTTCGTATTGCGTTCCACAACCTGCAATTGCTCACGAACATCCGCCGGCAACCGCTTATTACTCAAGACATACTCCACCGGACCGGAAATCAAGGTCAAAGGCGTGCGCAGCTCATGGGAAATATCCGTAAAAAAACGCAGTTTCATGTTCGTCATTTGCTGCTCTACGGATACCTCATGCTTTAAACGATAGATTGTAAACAAGATGTAGACAGCCGTTACAATAATCAGCAGCACAAACAGCACATACAGGAAATAGGCGAAAGGAGTCTCCCAAAAAGAGGGAAGCACCTCTATATCGAGCAAGCGCGTATTCTCCGTCCACACCCCCTCGGCATTGGTAGAACGTACCTTAAACACATAATCTCCTTTGGGCAAGTTGGTATAAGTAGCCATTCGCTGCTTGCCGACGTAATTCCATGATTTTTCAAAGCCTTCCAAAATATAAGCATATTGGATTTCCGAAGGGTCCGTATAGTCGAGCGCCGCAAACTGAATGGTGAAAATATTCTCTTTGTGGGAGAGCTTCAACCGGCGGGTATCATCCAGACTGCGTTGCAATACCGAATTTTCACCCGGAGTCACATCTTCATTCGATATCAGCAGCTTGGAGAATACCAACGGCGGAACATACGTACTTTTCCGGAGCGAGTCCGGTTTGAAAAGGAAGATGCCCTCACTCGTTCCATACATAAGGTTTCCCCACGAAGTGTAAAGTGACGCCGCTTCACTGAAGCGCAGGCGGAACGAGAGATGTTCGTCGGCATAATTCTCAAACCGTTCTTCTTCCGGTATAAACTTGCTGATGCCATTCTCCGTACTCATCCAAAGATTTCCTTTGTTGTCCTCACGAATAGAGAGCAATATGTCCGAAGGCAAACCGTCCTCTACACAATATGACTTGAACGCCGCATCACCGTCCTCGTCTATGGACTGCAATTTGTTCAGCCCGCCGCCAAAGGTGGCCAGATAGAGTTCCTTCTCTCCGGTAGACAGAATCCAATGCACATCGTTGTTGCTCAAACTGTACATGTCATCCTGTATGCGCTGATAATGATGAAAGACAGCATCTTCAGGGTTCTTGAAGTCTCCGTTCACCCTCAATGCCCCTACGGTCGTGGCAATCCAGATATTCCCCCGATGATCCCCTGTGATGAAACGCACCTTATGACATTTGTCAATAGGGAAACCTTTCAGATTGTTGCGGTGGCTGACAAATATTTCCTCGCCGTCCTGATTGTGCGTCAAATAATTGACGCCTCCTCCGAAAGTAGCAACCCAAATGCGCCCTCTGCTGTCCTCATACACACAATATACGTTATCATCACTCAAGCTATATATGTCTTCTTTCCGATGCCGGTAGCGCGTCAGCTTATAACACATTCCGTTCCGGGGCTCCGCTTTTACGAGTCCCTCTCCCTTTGTCGCAATCCAAAGGTTGCTCTTACTGTCTTGATATATAAAATAGACATTTCCCTTCAAAGGAGCGCCTGCATGCGATATGGTTCCGGCCTCGGTCAAGTATCCGCGCTCCGAATGGTCGTTGCCATACACCCGCAACTTTCCGTTTTTCAGTCCTACCCAAAGATTGTGTTCGGCATCCTCGCAAAGCGCACGCACTTCGTTGCTCAAAGATTCGTAGCGGTGAGGTTCCGGAGTTATCATACGGAACGGCGACGCCTGAAAAGTTATTTTCTCCAACCCTTTGGAATGCGTGCACATCCACAGATTACCCTGCCTGTCGGAAAAGGCCGAATGGATCTTGTTGGAGAACCGCCAGTTTGCATCTGACAGTCCGTTGTAGAAAGACTGCAAACGGTTGTTTTCTCTATCGAAACGTGAAAAGCCACCCCCATAAGGATGCACCCATACCGTCCCGTAAATATCTTCGTGTACGTGAAAAGCCGGACGCGAACGGTCTGTGCTGGTAGGCTCCACCGGTATCACTTCCGTTTTCAGGACTTTTGTTTTCGCATTGAAATGGGCCACAGTACCCGGCACTTCCTGTTCGAACCATATTTCCGAGTACTTGTCCATATAGGCAGAACGGACGGGTGCCTTAGGAAGTCGCGAGGCTTCATAGTGTTCCATTCCTTTAGACGCTACATCATAGACGAAGAAACCGTCTGTCTTCGTTACAATCAGAATTGCCTGTTCATTTATCTTTTTTATCTCCACAATACGTGAGGAGGCGGGTAGCTGTAATAGTTCGAACTGTCCTCCTTGCTTTTGGTAACGCCATATCCTGCCATGATCCGAACCGAAGAATATCTCATTCCCATATTCCTGTGCCACATAAAAGAACTGCCCTTTCCCCTTTTCTTGTTTTGCTGTCTCCACGAAATAAGAAGCCATTGTGCGGTTTCCGGCAGCGAGCATTCCCAATCCGTTGTTGGTCAAAACCCACTCGTTGCCGGCATGATCCTCATAAATATCGTACACACGCGTTGCCGGAAGCAACCCCGATTTATCAGAATACCACTCCGAAGAAAGGCGATAGGTAGCCGGATCCGTTTTCACACGAATAGCGCCTTCGTTTTCCGAAAGCAGCCATACTGAACCGCATGGCAACATTTTTATTGAAGTTATGACAATCCTGCCTCCTTTCTCCTCCGTAGCAGGTACGTGCTCGAATTTCTCGGAACGGGTGTCAAAGCGATAGACCTGATTATCGTATGTCTGCAACCAAAGGAAACCGTATTTGTCTTCATACATGTGGTCCACGCGGTTGTTCGTCAAATTAATCCGGTTATCAAACTTGGCTTTATAGGTCCTGAAAACATAGCCGTTGAATTTATTGATTCCATCCCATGTGGAAAACCACATGTTTCCTTTCCTGTCTTGCAAAATACTCATAACCGTATTTTGCGAAAGACCTTCTTCGGATGAATAATGGGTAAAAAAACAGGCCGGCTGTGACTTAACCGGCAATATGTACAACAAAGAAATGATCAGGTATAGGATATTTTTCATAATATAATAATCGTTCTGTGGTGTAAAGATACATATTTCGTTGAAAAACCTTGTACCTTTACACTTATTTTAGGCGTTTGCTTTCTACAAACGCCTGCAACAACAGCCCACTTATCCCTGGAGAAATGGAAAAGAATACTTATCGGACGATGTGCCTGATATAAAATAGTTTTGTCAGTTAACGCTTTATACTTACCAATGCATTACCGTTTGCAACCGGATTCCAGTTATCACTGCCGGACAGTACGGATTCCATTTCATAACCTTTCAAATCTTTCAACTGATGCGAGAAAGCAGCGCGGGCTTTGGGGTTGGCTCCCGGTCCATAGCTGTCATATTCAGCGTAAAAGGCTGTCTTCTCCGCCTCTTTCTTGTTCCAGTTGTGCCACCCGGCAGGAAGAATATGCTTTCCCAAATCACAATGCACAAATACAGCCCTGGCAAAAGGACGCCATGGACGGGACAAGTACACTTTTGTCACCCCTGCATCCGCAGTCAGCTTGCAGTCATAGAATACATAGCCGTATTTCTGTCCCTCGTCGGTAGAAGGAGCCGTAACATAACCGTCACGTTTGCTGTGGATGTGGCAGCGATTGAAAACAGCCGTAGACCAACCGAATATAAAATCCACTGTTCCCTCTATATAACAATCCTCATAATACTGCCGCACTCCTTTCCCGTAGGTGTAGAGTGTATCCTGAAAACCGAGGAAACGGCAGTTCTTAAAATACACGCGATCGGCGCTTACAAAACAGGCAACTGCCTGACCTACCGGGCCTGATGTGTTCTCGAACGTGATATTCTCCGCGTAAAAGTCGGGTGCATAAATATAACAGGAAGACGAACCGGACGTTCCTTTGTTTTCACCAAAGATATTCGGTTTGCCGGCATAATCATCATACGAAATGACCGCCCCTTCCTGACCTATCAGGGAGATATTAATCTTACTTTCAGGCACAATCAGCTTTTCTTTATACACACCCTTGCGTATCAGTATCGTGGTACGTACATTTTTACGAAAATCGGGAACGGCATTAATGGCTTCCTGTACAGTAAAGAAATCACCGCTACCGTCTTGTGCCACCACGAAATCATAATGGCGAACATACTTTGCCAATTCCGGCACTGCTTTTGCTATGGCATCTACCGTAATACCTGCTATGACACGTGCACCATATACATTTAAGTGGGTATTGTCCTCACGTCCTTTAGGCATGGATGCGATTGTATTGGCAGGCACCCACATAAAAAGTTTTTTCGATTCTTTCGGGCCCAACCCCTCTACCAGCTCATGGGTAAGCCTATTCATATCAATAAAAGGCACATCCAATTCCTCTGCCACATTACGCGGGGAGTCCAAATAGGCTCCATGCGTATCAATCAGCTTATCTCCTTCCCTCACCTCATCATCCTGTGAAGCATCCCTTTTGGCATCCGGATTGATCCCCTTGCGAATATCATCCTGAAGAATAGCTTCCGCCACAGCCTTATCATTGGAAGTACCAAATTTACGGCGTACAATGGAATTGAAAAGTACCGGGATACCCCCTTTTGCCCTTGTTTCGTTCACAAACTTGCGAAGGTTGGCATCGAATGTCGTTCCCGGATCCGTATGGCGCTCTGCTGACAGTTTCTCGTCATTATGTCCGAACTGGATAAAAACATAATCTCCTTTTTTTATCAGCGAAAGCACTTTGTCCCAACGTCCTTCGTTAATAAAACTTTTGGAACTGCGCCCGTTCATGGCATGATTGTCCACTTGTATATCCTCAGAAAAGAAACCGGGCAGTACATGCCCCCACCCTCTTTCCGGATTGCCACCGGTCAACGACTTATTCGCCATTGTAGAATCGCCGATCATAAATATGGTGATTACCGGCTTGTCCGCCTTGAAAGCCGAACATAGGAAAAGCACTGCCAAGAGCAGAATCAATTTATTTTTCATGGTATTCAAACTTATTGTTTAATGTCGTATATTTGCCAAAGTAAAACAATTTTCTACACAATGAAAAAGACAAGAAGCAATACATTCATTCTCGAAAACGAGAAAGCATGGGAACCCGCCGGTGAAGGCGTCGTTCGCCAGATACTGGGATATGACGGTCAGGTTATGCTCGTTAAAGTCAAATTTGAGCAAGGTGCAGTGGGCACCCCTCACACCCACTATCACACCCAAACAACCTATGTGGCAAGCGGAAAATTCGAATTCACCGTTAATGGCGAAAAGCAGATTGTGTCGGCAGGTGACGGCGTTTACATCGAACCGGATGCCGAACATGGATGTACTTGCCTGGAAGCCGGTATACTTATCGACTGCTTCAGTCCCATGAGAGCAGACTTCCTGAAAGAAACCCGTTAAAGTTCCACTTCTTTCCATTCACTGCATCTCTCGAAGAGATAGGCAGGATTACCGTACTTGGCAGCTTCCCTTCCGGTCAGTTGCTTAGCCCATTTTACCCGGCCTGCGCAGTCGGCCCCTTCTCCCGTACTGCCGAATTCAGCATATCGGGCTGTTTTTTCATTCTCCGAATTACCCCAATTATGCCAGCCTTCCGGACGGATATGCTTCCCCATTTCACAATTAATAAACACCGTAGCTGCATACGGCCGCCAAGGACGGCCCAAATAGACTTTATCAACTCCCGGAGCAGCAGTCAACTTACAGTCTCTAAAGACATATCCCACTTCAACATCTTTCGGAGTGGATGCCGCCGGTATGTATGAATTGCTTTTGCTATGGATGGTGCAATTCCGGAACAATGCCGTAGACGGTCCGAAAATAAAATCGGTAGTCCCCTCTATGTAGCAGTTCAGAAAATAGAGCCGGGTGCCTTTCGCACCGGTATAAATAGTATCCTGATTTCCCAGAAAGCGGCAGTTGATAAAAATCAGGCGGTCGCCTTCCGTATGAAGCGCAACAGCCTGCCCCAGTCGCGCAGCATTATTCTCAATCGTCAGGTTCTTAAAAGTAATGGAGTTTCCCTCTACTTTCAAAGTGTAAGTACGGAAAGTCCCCATTTTGTTTATATTGGCATGATCATCGTAAGTGATTATTGTATTTTCCACATTTTCACCGATGAAATCGACATTTTCCAACCAAGAAGGAAGAATAACCTTCTCCTTATATACACCTTTTTTAACCAGTACTGTCACTTTATAATCCATAAAGGCCCGGATGCCCTCCATGGCTTCGGTCAGCGTGCGGTAATCCCCGCTACCGTCACGTGCCACAACAATCGTGTCTTTCCACTGCTGTGCCGCAGACAAGGAACTGCCCCCACAAAGCAGAGCTATCACAAAGCTGCACAATATTTTCATACTTGCTTTCATTATTATTCTGATTAACGGTGTTATTTCTGATTAACAGTTGCTTTCACATCCTGAAGACGTTCCCACTCCAACGATGCAAGAATAAACGGGCCTACAGCCTTAGGATCGTTATTGCGGACAGTCTCATTAATGTAATAATCATAATCTCCCGAACGATAAACTTTTCCACCGAGTCCGGCTACGGCGCATGCCTTTGTTATGCTTATCACACCGTTCCCATCCACCTCAATGAAATTATCAAGAATGCCTTTGTATCCTTTAATAGCTACCGCCAGATAAGATTTATCAATATACCCTTTGCGCACCCCTTTAAATAAGGAATACACAAACATTGTGGAACAAGAAGATTCCAGATAATTTCCCGGCGCTCCACTCTTGTCCAACACCTGATACCACAAACCGCTCTTGGAATCTTGCAGACGCTTTATCTGGGCAGCTATTTTATTGAAAATTACCAGCATGGAATCTCTACCGGGTTCATGTTTCGGGATAAAATCGAGAGCATCTTCAAACGCCATTGCGTACCACCCCATGGCACGTCCCCAGCTATGTTTCGACTGGCCGGTAACAGGATCGGCCCAACGCTCCTTACGACTTACGTCACATGCGTGACGATACAGGTCGTTCTTCGCATCATAAGTATGACGGGCTGCCATCAGGAATTGATTGATAACATCGGCATAATCCTTTACCTGATTATTGCGAAATGCATATTCTGCATAAAAGGGAGCACCCATATAAATGCCATCCAGCCATACTTGATTCGGATAAATCTTCTTATGCCAAAAACCACCGTCTGCATTGCGGGGATGCTCATCAAGCTGACTTCTCATCAAAGCAAGCGCTTTCTTGTATTTCTCATCTTTTGCCTGTTCGTAAATGCGGAATATAAACTTGCCGGAGTTGATGCGGTCAAGACTGTATTCCTCACGTTTGTACATTTTGATAGTACCGTCGGCATTTATCATCGTATCGGCATAGGCTAAAGCATAATCATAGATTTTCTGATCTCCGTAACAATCATACACATCCAACATAGCCTGAAGTTCCAAACCATGACAATAGTCCCATTTCAATTTCGGCTGAAAATCCAACCGCCAAGCCTCCGGGCAACGAATCATCTCAGATTCCACCATACGCACCGACCAAGGCAAATCAGCACTCACACGTTGCGCAAACATGCCCAAAGAGAAAAAAAACAATGAACCGGATACAATAAATTTACAAATAAAGTTCTTCTTCATGAATATGTTCTTTTTTGGTATTAGACTTTACTGTTTTTCATGAAACAAAAGTAGAGGTTTCTTTCCAAACCTCTGTGCATTTTTTGGCGTAGAGGGTGCATTTTTTGATTTTCGTGTACGAAAACGAACAAATTTGTGCACGAT